>MDSV01070454.1_pt1 | contig 21635 bp, 20 predicted proteins | sample 810851 | NCBI WGS metagenome assembly MDSV01 (sample SAMN05326640, study PRJNA326480) | marine metagenome | isolation source: seawater | place: Atlantic Ocean: North East | collected 2012 | reverse complement strand
TTTAATTTTTGAGAGATTTTTAAATCCTGATAGAATTTCTATGCCTGATTTTGATATAGATTTTTGTGAAGAAAAAAGAGACAAAGTATTTGAGTATTTGAAACAAAAGTATGGAAAAGGAGTTGCTCATATTATTACTTTTGGCAAACTAAAAGCTAGAATGGCATTTAGGGATATAGGAAGAGTATTAGGATTACCGTATGGTTATGTTGATGCTCTTTGTAAGATGATCCCTTTTGATCCATCTAGACCTCTTTCTTTAGAGAAAGCTATAGCCCAAGAACCTAGAATTAGAGAGGAAGAAAAAAAAGATCCTAGAGTAAAAAAACTTGTGGAAATTTCAAAAAAATTAGAGGGACTAAATAGAAATATGGCAACACATGCTGCTGGAGTTGTTATTCCTGAGGAAAAACTTTCTGAATTTGTTCCATTGTATAAAGATCCTTCATCTAAATCATTATTACCTTCAACTCAATTTGACATGTATGCATCCGAAAATGCTGGTCTAGTGAAATTCGATTTATTAGGATTAAAAACCTTAACGGTAATAAACAAAACTAAAGATCTTCTTAAAAAAGCAGGAAAAGAAATAGATATAAATAAAATAAAACTTGATGATTCTAATATTTTTAACCTACTAAGCTCGGGAAATACAGTGGGACTATTCCAACTGGAGAGTGCAGGTATGCGTGATGCATTAGTAAATATGAAGCCAAACAAGTTTGATGATATTATTGCTTTGGTAGCTTTATATAGACCAGGTCCAATGAGCAATATTCCGACTTATAATCAATGTAAACATGGTGAAAAAGAACCAGATTATCTTCACCCAAAACTAAAGAAAATATTGGAGCCGACTTATGGTGTAATTATTTATCAAGAACAAGTAATGCAAATAGCACAAACACTTTCAGGTTTTACAGCCGGGGAAGCGGATATATTAAGAAAAGCAATGGGAAAAAAAAAAAGAGCTGAGTTAGAAAAGCAAAAAGAAAGATTTGTAAACGGTGCCATAAAAAATAACATCACTAAAGATACAGCTACATTTATTTTTAAAAAAATTGAACCTTTTGCTGAGTATGGATTTAATAAAAGCCATGCAGCAGCCTACGCAATGATTGCATATCAAACAGCCTATTTAAAAACTTATTTTCCAAACGAATTCATTGCTGCTTCAATGTCAAATGAATTATCAAACACGGATAAATTAAGTGAGTTCTATGAAGAGCTTAAAAGATTAAACATAAAAATACAAAAACCTTGTATCAATGAATGTTTTGCTGAGTTTATCCCAAAAGATAAAACTTTGTATTATGCATTAGGAGCCGTTAAAAATGTGGGTTTTGAAGCAGTATCAAATATTATTAAAGAGAGAGAAAGTAATGGAAAATTTAAATCAATAAGTGATTTTATTAGCAGATCAGACCCAAAAAATATAAACAAACTTCAATTAGAGGGTCTGGTAAAAGCAGGAGCTTTTGACACTATATATAAAAATAGAAAAAGTCTTTACGAAAATATTCCTAATATTATTCAAAGTTCAAAAAATATTTTTGAAAATAAGCAAAAAAATCAAACAAGTTTATTTACCGATGATCAACAAAAAGTTTCATATTTAAATGATGAGCAAAAGCAAATTTTTTGGAATAATCCTGAGCTATTATCAAAAGAATTTGAATCAGTCGGTTTTTATTTATCTAGTCACCCACTAGAAGATTTTAAAGATATTCTTGATCAGTATAAAACTAAATTTTTTAAAGATTTTGAAAAAAGTAATGAAAATGAATCTTATGTTGCAGGAACTATAATGACCATTAAAGAGAAAAAAACGTCAAAAGGAACACCATTTGCAATAATTAAATTTAGTGATCAAAGTAAAGTTTATGAACTTTTTCTTTTTTCAGAAATATTAGAAAAAAATAGAAAAAAACTAATTGGTGGCAAATCCTTTTTACTTACAATAATTAAGGATAAGAGCAATCAAGAAAATAGATTTAGAAGAATAAACATAAGAAATATAGTTAGTTTAGAAGAAATTACAAAAATAAATTATAATGATGTTCATATAGAGATTAACGCTTCTGATAATCTCGATAAACTTTATGAAAATATTAAAGAAAAAGGTAATTCAAAGATTAAAATATCTATAATTGAAAAAGATAAAAATTATCTATTTGAATTAAAAGATAGAAGGAAATTTGACTACGAAACTTTAAAATCGTTGAATAGACAGCCTTATATTAAGAAAATAAGCGTTTAATTGTTGTTGTATTTATCTACTATAAAATGTAGAACATCGTTTTAATTACGCACACAGTTTTTGGTTGAAAAACCTCCGGTCCTTAATTGGAAAGAAATTGTGGTGGAATAACCGGTTTAAAATATATGAAGTTACCTAGTGTTACGATAAAACATTTGCTCGAAGCAGGGGTCCATTTGGGTCACAAAACCTTTAGGTGGAATCCAAAAATGGATAAATTTATTTTTGGAGCTAAAAATTCAATACACATAATAGACTTAGTTCAAACTTTAGAAATGGTAAATTCTGCATTAGTAAAAATTCATGAATGCATTTCCTCAGGTGGTAAAATATTATTTGTATCTACAAAGAAACAAGCAGCAGAAGCTGTAGCTAACTTAGCAAAAGACACATCTCAATTTTATGTTAATCATAGATGGCTTGGCGGCATGCTTACCAATTGGAAAACTATTTCAAATTCAATAAAAAGATATAAGAAATTAAGTATAGATCTTAAAAAAGAAAATACAGGATTCACAAAAAAAGAAATATTAAAAATGGGGATCCAGCGAGATAAACTAGAAAGATCACTAGGTGGTATAGCAGATATGGCTAAAACTCCTGATATGATCTTTATTATTGATACTAACATTGAAGAACTTGCCGTAAAAGAGTCAATCAAATTAAAAATACCAATTGTTGCCGTGGTTGATACTAATTCCAATCCAGAAGGTATTGACTATCCAATACCAGGAAATGATGATGCAAGAAGAGCTATTAATTTATATTGTGAATTAATTAAACAAACAATATTGGATGCACAAAAAAATATTTCAAAAGATGATGAAGAGGTGACAAATAATAAGATCAAGGATATTGAAATTAAAAAAGATGAAAATATAATTAAAAAAAAGATTGTAAGTAAAAAAACTGAAGGTAAAAAGAAAACTAAAACCACAGTAAAAAAAATATCTCAATCGATTCTTTCAAAAGTTAGCGCATTAACATCTAAAAAAACAAAATAATAGTTTTTATCATGTCTCAAGAAAACACATTAGATAAAATTAAAAGATTAAGAGAAATCACAGGAGTAGGATTCAAGGATTGTAAGAGTGCTATTGACGAGAACAATGGTGATATAGATAAATCTATAGAATATTTAAGAAAAAAAGGTATTGCAAAAGCTAGTAAGAAAATGACTAGAATTGCTGCAGATGGTCTAGTTTGCATAAATGAAAAGGATAATAAATTTTCAATAATTGAAATAAATAGTGAAACAGATTTTGTTGCAAAAAATAATGAATTTATAAAATTTGTTGAAGAGATTTCAAAACTTGCATTATTAAGTTCAGGAAAAATGGAAAATATTTTAGTTTCAAAAATGGAAAATAATAAAATTGTTAAAGATAATTTGGTTGATCTTATTTCAAAGATTGGTGAAAAAATAACCTTAAGAAGATCAGATTATGTAGATTCAGATAGTTTAGTGAATTTTTCCTATACACATTCAGCTATAAAAAATAACCTCGGCAAAATTGGAGTCCTAGTTAGTTTTAAAACTAAAAAAGATAGGAATGAACTTATGGAATTTGGGAAGCAGTTAGCTATGCATATTGCTGCTACATCCCCATTAGCACTAGATAAAGAAGATTTAGATCCTAAATTATTAGAAAAAGAAAAGGAAATAATAATTGAAGAATTGAAAAACAGTGGCAAAGATAATAAAATCGTTGACAAAATAGCCATGGGAAAGCTAAATAAATTTATTTCTGAAAATACCCTTTTAAATCAAGAGTGGATTATGGAACCTAAGAAAAAAGTCAAGGACGTTTTAAAGGAAATTGCAGAGAACGAAAAAGTTGAAATAAATAAATTTGTCAGATTTAAAGTCGGCGAAGGTATTTAATAATTCTTATGTCATCTGAAGAAACAGTAAACAGTTGTAGTTTAAAAATGAAAAAAGCTTTCGACGTGTTTGTTAGTGATTTAGGTTCACTAAGAACAGGAAGAGCAAACGCAAGTATGTTAGATATAATCAGGGTAGATGTATATGGTCAAAAAATGTCTATCAATCAGCTAGCTACTATTTCTACACCTGAGCCAAGACTACTTACAGTTCAAGTTTGGGATCAAAATAATGTGGCTCCTATAGATTCTGCGATTCAAAAATCTAATTTAGGTATTAACCCTCAAATAGATGGACAACTGATGAGAATACCAATTCCAAGTTTAAACGAGGAAAGAAGAAATGAATTAAAAAAGATTATGGGGGAGCTGGCTGAAAAGGCAAAAGTATCAATTAGAAATATAAGAAGAGAAGCTAATGATAAATTAAAAAAAGATTTTAAAGATAAGATAATTGGAGAGGATGAAAGTAAAAATTTAGAGAAAAAAATTCAAAATCTAACAGATAAGCAAATTTTAGAATTAGAAAAAAAACTAGCTGAAAAAGAAAAAGAAATAATGACCGTATGAATGAGTTAAATCATGTCGCTATAATAATGGACGGGAATGGGCGATGGGGTTTAAAAAAAAAAAGTTCAAGAAATTATGGTCATTTAAAAGGAATTAAAACTGTTGAAAGAGTTATTGTTGAATCTATTAAAAAAAAAATTCCATATTTAACTTTGTATACATTTTCAACAGAAAACTGGAAAAGACCAAAAGGTGAAATTAATTTTCTTTTTGATTTAATAAGAAAATCATTAAAAAAAAATCTTAAAAAAATTATTAAACAAGGTATTAAAATCAAAATTATTGGAAAAAAATCAGGATTACCAGTTGATATAAAGCGAATAGTTGGTTTTATAGAGAAAAGAACAAAAAAGAATAAATCTATCTGTCTAAATCTTGCATTAAATTACGGCTCAAAAGATGAAATAATTTCTGCTAGTAAAAAAATTGCATTCAAGAAGGACAAAAAATTTACAATTAAAAATTTTGAAAATAACTTATATACTAAAAATATACCTGATCCTGAAATTTTAATAAGAACAGGCGGAACGAAAAGATTAAGCAATTTTCTTTTATGGCAGCTTGCATATACTGAAATATTTTTTATTAATAAACTTTGGCCTGATTTTTCTGAAAGTGATTTTAATAAAATCCTAGCAAAATTTAGTCGAATAAAGAGAAATTTTGGAACTGTATGAACAATTTATTTAAACGTATTTTGACCTCGATTATAATATTTCCTTTATCTATCTTTTTTCTTTTTAAAGGAAGTTATTATTTATTATTTTTTTTATTTACTATATTTTTTATTGCAAATTACGAATTATTATCTGCATTTAAAAAAAAAATTACTATAATATTTTTAAATTTAATATTAATTTTATCTCTTTCACTTATATACAATCTTACGGAAAACTTAATATCCTTTTATTTATTGTTGTGGGCAATTACTTTAGTAATATGCTCTGATATTGGAGGTTATGTTTTTGGAAAAATATTTAAGTGGAAAAAAATTACTAAGATAAGTCCAAAAAAAACTTTATCAGGAGTATTGGGTTCTTTTGTATTTTCTTTATTATCATTATTAATAGCTCATTTGATCTTACCAAAATTTGTTCAAACTTTTGGATCTATTATTCATTTAGTTAATTTTCTTGATCCAAAATTTTTCTTTTTGGCCATTATTTTTTCTTTAGTTGCCCAGGCTGGCGATTTAACAATGTCATATTTTAAAAGAAACGAAAAAATAAAGGACATGGGAAAAATTTTACCTGGACACGGAGGAATTCTAGACCGTATTGATGGTTTAATGTTTGTGATAATCTTAACCTACGGATTAATTAAGTTTAATATTATTCCTTAATGAAAAAAAAAATTGCAATACTTGGCTCCACTGGTTCGATTGGCAAATCGACATTAGATATAATTAGAAAAGATAAAAAAAATTTTAATGTTATGCTTCTAACAGCTAATAGCAATTACAAACAATTAATTAAACAAGCAAAAGAATTTAAGGCAAAAAATGTATTAATAAAAAATTATAAATTTTATAATGATGTTAAAAAAGCACTTAAAAAAACTAAAGTATACTCAGGGGAAATACCTATAAATAAAATTATAACTGCTAAATTAGATTATACAATGTCAGCAGTTGTTGGTGTTGCAGGGTTGCAGCCAACAATTGATGCAGTTAAAATAAGCAAGACAGTAGCAATAGCTAATAAGGAAACAATAATTTGTGGCTGGGAAATTTTATCTAAAGTTGTAAAAAAGTATAAAACAAATATTCTACCTGTAGATTCTGAGCATTTTTCAATATTAGAATTAACTAAAGGCATAAGTAACGCTCAAGTTGAAGAGATTATAATTACTGCATCGGGAGGACCTTTTTTAAATACGAGTCCCAATAAATTAAAAACAGTTAAACCAAAACAAGCAATTAAACATCCTAATTGGAATATGGGAAAAAAAATTTCAGTAGATTCAGCGAACCTTATGAACAAAGTATTTGAAGTAATTGAGGCGTACAAATTTTTTAATTTTGATAAATCGAAATATAAAATAATGATCCACCCACAATCGTATGTTCATTCAATAATACGTTTTACCAACGGGCTAATAAAAATGATTTTATATAGCACCGATATGAAGATACCGATATCAAATACGATTTATAAAAATAATTATTTAAACTTATCTAATATAAAAATTAAAAATTTAAATAATTTAAATTTTAGAAAAGTAAATGAAAAATTTTTTCCTTCTATTAAAATACTCAAAAAAATAACCAAATTGGGTCAATCGGCACCAATAATTATAAATGCGGCTAATGAAGTCTCTGTAGACTTATTTTTAAAGGGTAAAATTGGATTTTTAGATATAGTAAAAAACATAAATAAGGTTATAACGAGTAAAGATTTCAAAAAGCACGCAAAAATGAAAACTAGGTCAGTTAAAGATATAAAAACTATTGATAATTGGGCTAGATTGAAAACAAATGATATCTGTGTAAAGTAGGTATATATGTCAAAAATCAAAAATTTTTTTATTTTCTTTTGTTTGTATTTAATTGTTTCAATTTCTAACTCATTTTCTGAAGTTGTTGAAAAAATTGAGATAAAGGGAAACGAAAGAATTTCTTCCGAAACTGTTGTAATCTTTGGTGATATATCAGTGGGTAAAGATTATCAAACTTCTGACATAAATCTTCTTATTAAAAAACTTTATGACACAACTTTTTTCTCAGATATATCAGTTGAACTTGAAAATAATAAATTAGTAGTTGTTGTTAAAGAAAATCCAATTATTAATACAATTTTGTTTGATGGAGAAAAAGCAAACAAATATAAAGAAAAAATTATAGAACTTTTAAATCTTAGAGAAAAAGGTTCTTTTGTTCAAAGCAATGTAAAACATGACATGAATATATTAAAAGAATTTTATAAAGCCTTAGGTTTTTATTTTGTAAAGGTTGATGCAAATATAGAAAGATTAAAAAAAAATAGAGTTAATATTGTATACGTTATAGATAAAGGTGAAAAAGCAAAAATTGCAAAAATATATTTCTTAGGTGACAAAAAAATTAGAGAAAGAAGACTAAGGGATATAATTACTTCACAAGAAAATAAATTTTGGAAAGTTCTTTCGCGGAATGTTTATTTGCATAAAGCTAGAATTGAATTAGATAAGAGACTTTTACTGCAATATTATAAAAATACTGGATATTATGAAGTTGATATTAAAACAACTAATGTTGAATATTCAGAAGGAGATGGGTTTGTTTTAACATACAATATCAATGCTGGAAAAAGGTATAGGTTTAAAAAAATTTATGCAAAAGTAGCAGACACTCTTGACGAGAATGCTTTTTTATCATTAGAAAAAGAATTTAATAAATTGGTAGGTGATTATTATTCAAATAAAAGATTAAAAAGAGTACTTGATAAAATTGATAAATTAAGTGAACAAAAAGAACTGCAATTTATTAATCATTCAGTTTCTGAAACTTTGGAAGGAAATGGCATAGAGGTAGCTATTAACATTTTTGAAGGCGAAAAGGTTATTATAGAAAGAATAAATATAGTCGGCAATTCTGTAACCAATGATTCAGTTATTAGAAGTGAACTTCTCGTTGATGAAGGAGATCCATACAGTAAACTTCTTGTGAACAAATCTATAAATGAAATTAAAGCTAGAAGGATTTTTGGCAAAGTTGAAGAGAAAGTTCTACCAGGTAGCTCTAATGATTTAAAAGTTTTAGAAATATCAGTGGAAGAAATGGCAACAGGTGAAGTGATGGCAGGTGCAGGATTTGGTACTGATGGAACAAGCTTTGCATTTACAGTAAGTGAGAATAATTGGTTGGGAAGAGGAATTAAACTTGAATCTACATTAAATTTATCTGAAGAAAAAGTAAGTGGTAATATAAATTTAAATAACCCAAACTATAATTATTCTGGTAATTCTGTATATGGTGGATTGGATGTTTCATCTACAGATAGAGCTAAAACTTCAGGTTTTAAAAGTTCTAGAACAGGTTTTCAATTAGGAACAAGCTTTGAACAATATGAAAATGTATTTATATCACCCGATTTATCATTAGCTTTTGAGGATATTGAAGTTGACGACACAGCATCAAAAAAAATTAAAAAAATGGAAGGAAATTTCTTTAACTCAGATCTTGGTTATTCAATTATTGTAGATAAAAGAAACCAAGGTTTTAAACCTACAAGAGGATATAGAGCAAGATTTAATCAAAAATTACCAATAATTCAGGATTCTTCTTCAATTCTTAACGGAATAAGCTTGGATACTTACCACGATTTTTCAGAGGATGTAATTGGAGCATTAAGATTTTATGCAAGAGCTATCAATGGTGTAGATGATGATGTTAGGCTTACAAATAGATTATACATTCCCCGAAATAAATTAAGAGGTTTTAATGCCTACAAAGTAGGACCGGTCGATGGAACTGACTATATTGGCGGTAATTATACAAGTGCTATTAATGCTGAAGCTCAACTACCTAATATTCTTCCAGAATCTTATAAAACAGATTTTACCTTATTTATTGATACCGCAAACATATGGGGTGTTGATTATGATAATACCGTAGATGAAACGAATAAAATAAGGTCATCGTTTGGAATAAGTGCTAATATTTATTCAACTATAGGACCTTTAAGCTTTACATTTGCTCAAGATATAACTAAAGCCAGTTCAGACGAGACCGAAACATTTAACTTTAGATTGGGGACATCATTTTAATGAAATATTTAGTAAAAATTTTTGTAATTACTTTTTTCTTATTCAATTGTACAAGTTCATTTGCTGAAGAGAAAATAGTGGTTTTAGATTTAACATTTGTTTTAAATAAAAGTAAGGCAGGTAAAGGAGCTCAAGATTACTTAAAAAAATCTTTTGAAAATAAAGGAAAACAATTTCAAAAAATGCAAGAAGATTTCAAAAAAGAAGAAAAAGATTTACTAGCTAAAAAAACTGTTCTAAGCAAAGAAGAGTATTCAAAAAAGTTGACAGATCTAAGAAATAAAGTAGCCTCATTTAATAATGAAAGAAGAACTGCTTTAGATAAAATTACTACACAACGAGCTGAAGCTAGAGAAACTTTAATTAATAAAATCGACCCTATTTTAAATGAATACATTTTAGAAAATGATATATCGCTGGTAATAGATAAAAAATTTGTATTAGGTGGAAAACCTGAAAATGATATCACAGATATTATTGTTAAAAAACTTAACAAAGAACTTCCTTCATTAAATTTAAAGTAAATGCCAAAGAATCAATTTTATGAAAAAAAGGGACCTTTCCCTTTAATAGATATAGCTAAAGCTATTGGTTGTGAACTTTCTTTAAATAAAAAAAATATTGAAATTTATGGATTTGAATCATTGGATAATTCTTCTAAAAATGATGTGACTTTTTTAAATTCAAGCAAATATAAGGATTTATCTTTAAAAACTAAAGCTGTTGCTTGCATTACATCATCTAATCTTTTTAAATTTTTACCTAATGAATGTATAAAACTAAATGTAAAAAATACCTTATTTGCTGCCACTCAAGTCTCAAAATTATTTTACCCTAGTGCAGACTTTGATATTCCAGATGATAAGCTTGTATCAGCTGATAAATTAAAAAATCTCTATCCAAATGTTAAGTTTGGATACAATGTTTTAATTGGAAAAAATGTTATTATCAAAAAAAATACATCCGTTGGAAGTAACACTATTTTAGAAAGCAATATTTCAATTGGAGAAAACTGTGTAATAGGATCTTTTGTCCTTATTAGAAATTCATTAATTTCTAATGATGTGCATATACAAGATGGTGTCAAACTAGGTATAAAAGGATTTGGCTTTATTCCTATGAAAGAAAAAAATATTAAATCTCCACATGTTGGAAAAGTTATTTTACATGAAGGAGTTGAAATTGGAGCAAATAGTACTATTGATAGAGGGTCATTAGCAGATACTATTATTGGAAAAAATACATTTTTAGATAATCAAGTTCATGTAGCACATAATGTAAAAATTGGAAAAAATTGCATGATAGCTGGACAAGTTGGTTTTGCAGGAAGTTCAGCTATTGGTGATAATGTTGTAATAGGTGGTCAATCAGGAATATCAGGACATCTTAAAGTCGGAAATAATGTTAAAATAGGTGGCGGCAGTGGAGTAATAAATGATATTAAAGATAACCAACAAGTAATGGGATATCCAGCAGTGCCACTAAAAGAATTTATTAAACAAAGGAAAAATAAATGAATGCCAGCTCAATAGATAGAAAAAAAATAGAAAGTCTATTACCACATAGGGAGCCAATGCTTTTAATTGATGAACTCACAAAGATAGTTCATTTGAAATCAGCTACTGCTATAGTAAATGTTAAAAAAGATTCATTTTTTGTGCAAGGACATTTCCCAGGTCAACCTGTTATGCCTGGAGTGCTCATTGTTGAGGCTTTTGGGCAAGCTGCAGCTGCCTTAACTGCATATGGTATAGATCCAAAAGAATATGAAAATAAACTTGTTTACTTAATGAGTGTAGATAAAGCACGCTTTAGAAATCCAGTTATACCAGATTGCAAATTATTTTTAGAAATCGAAGCTGTAAGATCACACGGAAGAGTTTGGAAGTATAAGGGGATTGCAAAAGTAAACGAAAAAAAGATGGCAGATGCTGAATGGTCAGCAACTATCGTAGATAAAGAAAAATAGTCATGATTGATAAATTTAGTCTAGTACACAAAAAAGCAAAAATAGGTGAAAACGTCAAAATAGGCCCTTTCTGTAATATAGGACCAAATGTGGAAATAAATGATGATGTTGAATTAGTTTCAAATATTCATATTGAAGGTAATACTAAAATTGGAAAAGGTACAAAAATTTTCCCTTTTGCATGTATTGGTACCCAGCCGCAAGATTTAAAGTTTAAGGGTGAAGTTAACAGCATCATAATTGGGGAAAACAATGTTATTAGAGAGTATGTCACTATTAACCCTGGTACTGAAGGCGGTGGATCTAAAACGATTATAGGAAATAATAATTTACTAATGATTTCGTCGCACGTGGCTCACGACTGTAAAATAGGTAATAATGTTGTAATAGCTAATAATGTACCATTAGGAGGACATGTTACAATTGAAGACTCAGTTGTTATTGGAGGCAATTCAGCAGTTCAGCAATTTACGAGAATAGGTAGAATGGCAATGATTGGTGGAATGACGGGAGTTCTAAAAGATGTAATACCTTTTGGGTTATCTTTTGGAAACAGAAACTATCTAAGGGGCATTAATTTGATAGGCTTAAAAAGAAAAAATTATGAGAATAAAAAAATAATGGAACTAGACAAAGCTTTCAAAGAGATATTTTCATCAAAAAATTTACATGAAAATTTAAATAAAATTAACGGTGCATACAAAGATAACGATTTAGTTAACGAAGTTATAAGCTTTATTTTAAAGGATAAAAAAAGACCCATTTGCACCCCAAATTCTAAATAATGATTGGCTTAATTTTTGGAGAAAAAAAACTACCTCTAGAGATTCTTAAAAAAATTAAGAAAAAGAAATTAAATTACTTAATAATTGATTTAACACCCAAAAAAATATTTCAAAAAGAAAAGCAATCATATCAAGTTTCAATTGGCCAATTTGGTAAAATAATTAATATTTTAAGAAAGAAAAATTGTAAAAAAGTTTTATTTGCAGGAAAGATAAAAAAACCAAATTTTTCAAACTTAAAACTAGACCTAAAAGGAATTTATTATATACCAAGAATTATTAAAAGTTCTAAACTAGGCGATGCTGCCATACTTAAAGTAATCATAAAGATTTTAAAAGAAGAAAGAATTAAAACTTTAGATTCTCTTGTATTTAACAAAGAATTATCATTGAAAAAAGGAACTTATTCAATTGTAAAACCAAACATTAATGATCTCAATGATATAAAAAAAGCTGTCAAAACTCTCAGCAATTTAGGCGACTATGACTATAGCCAGGCTGTAGTTGTTAGAAATGGAAAAGTACTATCTATAGAACTAAATACAGGCACTAAAGGAATGCTTTTAAAATGTAAAAGATTAAAACAAAAAAAATCTGGTGTATTAGTTAAATTTCCTAAAAAAAAACAAGACCTGAGAATTGATTTACCCACAGTTGGATTTCAAACGTTACAACAGTGTAATAAAGCAGGTATTAAAGGAATAGTATTAAAAAGTAGAAAAAATGTATTTTTAGATAAAAATAAATGTATAAAATTTGCTAATAAAAACAAAATGTTTCTAACAGTTAAATGAAAAAAATATTTATTTTAACCGGCGAACCCTCTGGAGATATACTAGCTTCAAAAGTTGTTAAAGAATTAATAAAAACAAATGTTAAAATTAAATTTTTATCTCTTGGGGGCCATCATTTAAAGTCTTTAGGTATAGATTCTATATTTGATTTAAAAAATGTAACATTTTTAGGCTTTACAAATGTTATTTTAAATATTTTTAAAATTAAAAAAAATATAAAAACTGCAGTTGATGCAATAATTAAGTATAATCCTGATATTTTATTTTCTGTAGATAGCCCTGATTTTACGTTACGTATATCTAAGATAGTAAAAAAAATGAAGCCTAGTATTAAAACTATCCATTTTGTGTCACCAAAAATATATGTTTGGAGAGCGAGTAGGGTAAAAAAATTTAAAAGCTTTTTAGATCATATTTTACTTTTATTTCCGTTTGAAAAAAAATTTTATGAAAAAGAAAATATACCATCTACATTTGTTGGTCATCCTTTATTAGATAACAATGATAAAAATGACTTTAGCAGAGATAATCTTATTAGTACAAAAAGTAAGATTATATCAATTTTTCCTGGCAGTCGATTATCAGAAATAAAAATCTTTACTCCAATATTGATTCAATTTATTAAAATGATGAATAAGAAGCACCAGGATATTTCTTTTAAAATACATTCTACCTTTGATTATCATTCATTACTTAATAATTATTTAACTGAAGCTAAAATTCAAAATTGTGAAGTTATAAGTGAAGAGAAAGACAAATCTTTTTTTCTTAAAAGATCTATATTTGCTGTCGCTAAATCTGGAACAATCTCATTAGAAATATGTAACAATAGAATACCATCAATTATTATATATAAAATGAATAGTATAAATTTTTTTATTATTAAAATTCTTATAAAGGTTAAATTTGCAAATATTATTAATATTACTGCAAAAAAGGAAATTATTCCTGAATTACTTCAATCCAAATGTAATTCTACAAATATATTTAATAATGTTAATAATTTGCTAAATAATAAAAAAGATTTAAATTTGCAAATTGAAAAAACTCAAGAAATTATCAAAAAATTTAAAACTAAGAATCCATCCGAAATGGCCTCTAGAGTTTTACTTAATAATCTTTAATCTCTTAATTACCTCATCTTTTGATAGGGATAATATAATATCATAAATTCCTGGTCCAAATTTTGAGCCTGTTAAGACAATTCTTAACGGTTGACCTACTCCTTTGAAGTTGGTTTTGTGTTTATCTATCAAATTTTTTATTATCTGTTCCAAATTATCTCTATTTATAACTTTTAATTTTTTAAAATCAGTAGAAAAATCAGTTAATACTTTTCTTGATGAGGTATCAGACGGATCAATATTATCTTTCGAAGTATCATATTGATAATTTATAATATATTGAGCATTGTTATATATGTCATTTAAAGTTTTGGCTTTATTTTTTAAAAAATGAAGTGACTTATTTATTATATCTAGAAAACTTTTATCAATTTCTCTTTTATATTTTTTACAATAATCTTGAAGACTAATAAATAATTTTTCTTCACTCATATTTTTTATATAATTTTCATTCATTGATAAAATGCGGTTCATATCTAATTTTGATGGCGATTTCCCGATTCCAGATAAAGAAAAATGTTTAATACTTTCTTCGAGTGTAAATATTTCTTTATCTTTAAAAGACCACCCCAGTCTCAAAAGATAATTTCTTAATGCGTCTGGCAAAACCCCAAGAGTGATATAGTCATCTATTGTTGATGAATTATCTCTCTTAGATAGTTTTTTACCTTCGTTGCTATGAATTAATGGAATATGTGCGAAAAGAGGAATTTCCCATTTCATAGCTTCATAAATTTGTTTTTGTTTAAACGCATTAATTTTATGATCATCGCCTCTTATTATATGTGTAATTTTCATTAAGTGGTCATCAACGGTAGCAGATAGTTGATAAGTAGGTGTCCCGTCTTGTCTGAGTATTACGAAATCTTCTATTGTTGAGTTTGAAATATTAATTTCACCTTGAACTAAATCTTTGATAACTGAATTTCCGCTTATCTTACTTTTAAATCTTACAACTGGTTTAATATTTTTTGGAATAGTTAAATTTTTTGGATCTCTCCACATTCTATTATAGATAAAAGGTATACCCTTTTCTTTAGCTTTTTTTTTCTGTTCACTTATTTCGTTCTCTGAACAGTAGCATTTATATGCAAAACCTTTTTTGATTAGTTCTTCTGCTATTTTTTTGTGATCATTTATTTTTTCAGATTGAACATATGTTTTTTCATCATGATTTATACCTAGCCATTTTAAAGAATGTACAATTTGCTCTCTAAATTCATCTTTAGATCTTTCCTTATCAGTATCTTCTATTCTTAGATAAAACTTTCCTTTATTATTTTTAGAAAAAAGCCAATTAAAAAGGGCAGTTCTAACCCCACCTATATGTAGAGGCCCAGTCGGCGATGGAGCAAATCTAGTTGCTACTAAACTCATGAAATATTATTAGACTATTTTATTGGAAGTTTCTATACAAAGATACCAATATACCCTGAACCTTAACTCTATCAGGTCCAAAAATTTTGGTTTCATATCTTTTGTTGGCGCTTTCAAGAGCAACAACCTTACCTTTTTTTCTAATTCTCTTAAGCATAGCCTCATGATCATCAATTAGTGCTACAACTATTTGACCATTATTTGCTGTATTAGCTTTTTTTACAATTACTGTATCTCCATCATTTATTCCAGCTTCAATCATTGAATCACCTGAGACTTTTAAACCAAAGTGTTCACCGTTTTTACTTAACTCTTCAGGAATAGCAACTTTATCAACTTGATTTTGTATAGCTTCTATAGGTGTACCAGCAGCAATTTTACCAAGAACAGGTATTTCATTTATATTTTTTTTAATACTTTTAGAATCTAAGCCCCCAGAAATTACGCTTGGTGAAAAAGAGTTATAAATATCATTGGCCCCTGCAGTTTCTGGCAGTTTAATAACTTCAAGTGCTCTAGCTTTGTGGGCTAATCTTTTCAAAAAACCTCTTTCTTCAAGAGCTGAGATTAGTCTGTGTATTCCTGATTTAGACTTTAAATTTAGGGAGTTCTTCATTTCCTCGTAAGATGGAGATACACCTGTTGATCTAATCTTCTTGTTAATGAATAAAAGTAAATTTCTTTGTTTTTTTGTAAGCATAGAACAAATATCGTACATTTACTGTTCTACAAAAGTTCTCATAAATAAACAACAGCTTAAAATCCAGCAAAATAGCGGTTTATTTAGTTATAAAACAGAAAAAATCGAATTTTTTTCAATGCTCCTTAGTAGTGATTCACCAATTAAAAAAGTTTTTATAACAGTTTTTTTTGTAATTTGTAAAAGATCATCTTTTGTTTGGATTCCGCTTTCAGAAATCAAAGGTCCTTTGTGATCAGATAAAATATCACAAATATCAAAAGTTGTATTTATGTCAGTTTCTAATGTTTTTAGATTTCTATTATTGATACCAATTATTGCATCTTTAAATTTCATTGAATTTATCGCCTCGTCTTTTGTATGAACTTCAACAATAACTGACATATTTAATTTCAACGCAGTTTCATATAACTGATTTGCCATTTTTTCATTAACACCTGCAAGAATTATTAAAATTGCATCAGCCCCATAACTTTTTGCAAGAGGGATTTGAAAAGGATCAATAAAAAAATCTTTACACAAAATTGGTAAATTTATTTTTTTTTTAATTTTATGTATATGAATTAAATTTCCTTTAAAAAAATCTTCTTCAGTTAGAACAGAAAGGCAGGTTACCTTATTTTCATAATACTTTTGAGCTATACCAACAGGATCATAATTTTTAATAATTATTCCTGCAGAAGGGCTAGCTTTTTTAATTTCAGCAACAATAGATATTTTATTTTTAATAATATTATTTTCAATCTTTTTTTTAAAATTTAAGGGATTAGTATTTTCTTGAATTTTTTCATTTAAATAATTAATTGAAATTGTTTTTTTTAATTCAAATAATTTTTTTTCTTTTTTTTGTATTATTTTATTTAAAACATTTTCAACCATTTTGAATACCTTTTAAGTGTTCAAATGTTTTTCCAGACAGAATATGCTTCCTCGCATTGCTGTATGCATTTTTGAAATCTGAAAATTTTTCTGAAATAATTAGCCCAGCTGCGCTGTTTAAGCAAACTGCTTTAGAGAAATCATTATCTTCACCTTTAAATATACCAATCATTTTACTGGCATTAAATTTAGCATCATTTCCTAATAAATTATCAAATTTATCTGCATTTACATTTAATTCATCGGGTTTAATAGTAATATCAGAAATCTTTTTATCTTTTAGTTGTACAACGTTAGTGTTAGCATAAGGAGATATTTCATCTAGCCCATCTTCGCTATTTACAATCCATGCAAATTTTATATTTAAATTATTTAAAGCGTTTGCAAAAACTTTTAATAATTTTCTATCAAAAACCCCTATGACCTGCCTTTCAACTAAGGCTGGACTGCTTAATGGACCAATCATATTAAATATTGTTCTTTTTCCAATTTTTTTTCTCGTTGGGCCAACAAATTTCATTGCACTATGATAATTTGGCGCAAACATAAAACCAAAATTATTTTTACTTATTTGATTTTCTATATCTTTTGGTTCTAAATTAATGTTTACTTTTAATTCTTCCAAAACATCTCCAGAACCGCATTTTGATGAAACAGCTTTATTCCCATGTTTTGCAACTTTAATACCCATACTTGCTAATAACAAAGCTGATGCAGTAGATATATTTAAAGTATTTTTTCCATCACCACCTGTCCCACATGTATCTATACAATTGTGTACATTAACTCTTTTAGATTTATTTCTCAAAACATAAACCCCGCCAGCTATTTCATTTGCAGTTTCACCTTTGTCTGCCAATAATGTTAAAAAACTATATATTTCTTCATCTATAGCTTTTCCACTCATTAATATTTCAAAAGCTGATTTACTTTCTTCAAAAGACAAATCCTTTCTATCAGATAGTTTTTTTAAGAATTCTTTCATTTTTATTTAATATTAATAAAATTTTTTAAAATTTTAATACCTAACGGAGTTTTTATACTTTCTGGATGAAATTGGACTCCATGAACATTATATTTAATATGCATTATACCCATAATAACTTTATCACTAGTTTCTGCAGTTATAATTAAATTCTTATTAAATTTTTTTTTATCTATTATTAGGCTGTGATATCTTGTAGCCGATATTGCTTTTTTAATACCCTTAAATATACCTTGTCCATTGTGGTTTATTGAACTTATCTTACCATGCATAAGCTTTTTTGCACGTATGATATTACAATTGAATACCTGTCCTATGATTTGATGTCCAAGACATACGCCTAAAATAGGAATTGTTTTATAGAAATATTTTACTATTGCAATACAGTTTCCTGCTTGATCAGGGTTTCCTGGCCCTGGTGAAATGACAATTTTTTTATATTTATTTTTTTTTATTTGTGAAATTTTAATTTGATCATTTCTAAAAACATCAACTTTGTGTCCTAGCGAAGAAAGGTAGTGATAAAGGTTATAAGTAAAACTATCGTAGTTATCTATCAATAAGATTTTCATTTTTAATTTAGAGAATTTATCAAAGCTTTTGCTTTATTTACAGTTTCTAAATACTCTTTTTCTGGGACACTATCAGCAACAATACCGGCACCGGCTTGTATATAAAATTTATTATTTTTTATTAAAGCTGTTCTTAGAGCTATACAGGTATCGAAGCTTCGATTTGCAGAAAAATAACCAATAGAACCTGCATACATTTTTCTTTTGGATTTTTCTAATTTATCGATTATTTCCATGGCGCGGATTTTAGGAGCTCCAGTAACAGTTCCGGCTGGGAAACCGGCTAGCATAGTATCTAATAATGTATGCTTAGCATCAAAAGATCCTTCAACATTTGAAACTATGTGCATTACATGTGAATATTTTTCAACTTTAAACTTTTCAGTAACGTTAACCGTATTTATCTTTGAAACTTTGCCAACATCGTTTCTACCAAGATCTAAGAGCATTAAATGTTCTGACAATTCTTTTTTATCATTTAAAAGTTGTTTTTTATAAATATTATCCTTTTTAGAGTTTGCACCTCTAGGTCTTGTACCGGCGATAGGTCTTATCGTAATTCTATTTTTTCTTAGTCTAACTAGTATTTCAGGACTACTACCAATTATCTGAAAATCATCAAAATTAAAAAAAAACATAAAAGGTGAGGGGTTTTTTATTCTAAGTTTTTTATATATTTCCAAAGGCTCTTTAGTGAGCTTAGTTTCAAATCTCTGGCTAAGTACTACCTGAAATATATCTCCTTTTTTAATGTATTCTTTAGCCTTTAGAACAATACGTTTAAAACTTTTTTTAGAAATATTAGATTTCACTTTAACTTTATTATTATTAATTTTTTTATTCGAACTACTTTTTTTAAAGTTAAGAGCAAGTTTTTTGAGTTTGTTGATGTTATCTATCTGTTGTAAGTAGAATTTTTTGTAATTATTTATTTTTTCATCCCCATAACAGTTTTTAATAAAATATAATTTTTTAAGAAAATTATCATGTATAATAATAGTTCTTGGTCTTAAAAGTCTAATATCAGGTATTTTGAGGTCTTCTTTACACTTATCAGGAATTTTTTCTATATATCTAATAATATCGTATGAAAAATAACCTACCAAAAGAGAACAAAGTGGAGGTATTTTTTTTGGCAGAGGAAAATTAAAATCTTCAATAAGTTTTTTTAAAAAAAAATAGGGTTTTTTATTAATATTTTTTTTTTTACTATTTTGTATTAAGTAAATTTTATTTTTATTAAATTCCCAAATTTTATCTGGGTCTGCTCCGATTATTGTATATCTTCCTCTTATTCTTCTTTTTTCAACTGATTCAAATATAAAACTATTTTTCTTAACTAAGAAATTATTAATAATATTTTCAATTATTTTGTTGCTTTTACAGTTAATTTTATGAAATAAAATCTGATTAATATTTCTTTGGTGTTTTTTTTTAAAATTCAATAAATTTATATTGATATTCATTAATTATAATAATTTTTTACAGTATCTAAAGCTATAGAATTTATATCTATTTTATACTTTTCTTTTATATAGTTATCATAGCTAGTAAAAAGTGTGTTAGATAATTTATTTCTAGATAAATTTAAATACTTGTCAAATTCAGGAGAATTTTTATCAATATTAACATTTTCAATTTTATCAATATAAACTAAATAACTTTCTGTAAATCCAAAATCGTGTACAACAATTATTCTTTTTTCAGCAAATTTATATATTTGATTGACAATATCTTTTTTCAAATTTTTTTCATCATTTCGATTTAATAAATTAATCTTTTTAGGTGAAACTCCTATCTCTTTTGAAACCTCATCAAAGTCAGCTTTTAAAAAATTATTTTGGTTAATCTTACTAATTATTTCTGAAATTATTTTTCTTTTATTTTGATTTTCTAGTTGATTTATAATCTTTTTTCTTACATTAGGGTTTTCTAAATTTTTCTTAATATCTTCAGTTTTATTAACCTGAACAATATAGTATTTTTCTTTTAATTCTATCAATGCGGTAGGTTCAGTTTCACTTATGGAAAAAATATATTTAATTAAGCCATCTGGTAACTCTTGAATTTTTTGGGATTTTATATTTTCGCCTCGTTCATTTAGTATAAAAGTATAAGGTTTTTTTAAATTATATTTTTTAATTATATCATTAAGATTTTCTCCTTGAGCTATTGAGTTATCTATATCATCAAGTTTATCAAAAAAAATTTCATTATACTCATCACCATTAATTAAATTTTGCGGACTTAATGTGACCAATTCTATGTTTTTATAAATTTCTTTAAATTCATTAAGGTTTGCGTCGTAGTATTTTTTTATTTGCCCATCTGTTAACTTAAATTTTTTTTTGAATAATTGGTTTAGGTTTAAAATTTCGACTTCTCTTTTTTGGTTAATTTCATTAAATGTAAAATTAACTAAAAAATTTGAAGGAGCTATGCCTCCACTAATAAAATCTAACAACTGATTTTTTTTTTCTTGTCTAGCTAAATTTGATTCAAATTCTATTGATATTATATTATTTTTTAAGAGAAATTTTTCATACTCAGTTCTCGAAAATTTATTATCTCTTTTAAATTCTTTATTATTTTTAATTAATGTGGCTAGCGATTTATTTGATAGCTTTATTCCAAAACTTTCAACTTCCTTGTCTACTAATATATCTGTTATAAAGAATGTTAACAGTTCATCAATCTGTTCTGAAGTTATTTTTCTGTTTTTAGGAACAACCTTTTCAATAAAATTTGTAAAATCAGTTATTGAATATTTTTCTTTGTTTATTGTTAGTACAACATTTTTATTTCCACCAAAAAAAGAGCTTCCCATGCCCCAAAAAACAAATGGGATTATTACAATTCCTAAAAAGATCTTAGCAAATATAGATTTTGAAAAGTTTCTTAATTGAGTTAGCATTTTGATTAAAATTATTTTATTGTTATATATAAAGATACTCTATAAATTAAATTTCAAATCATGACAAATAAATTAA
>MDSV01148291.1_pt1 | contig 21654 bp, 18 predicted proteins | sample 810851 | NCBI WGS metagenome assembly MDSV01 (sample SAMN05326640, study PRJNA326480) | marine metagenome | isolation source: seawater | place: Atlantic Ocean: North East | collected 2012 | reverse complement strand
TTTTCTATTTAATATTTTTTATTTCCTTATCTAAGTATTTTCTACACCATAATTCTAATACAACTATTGATAACAGTAAATATGAGGCGTCAATACTGCCTTTTAAATTATTTTCATACAGATTTTTTACTCTACTCAAATCAAAAAAACCTCGATTGCTCAGTGACTGAGAAAATACTACTTCTTTTACAATTTCACTTAGTTCATTTTTAACCCATCTCCTAACAGGTGCGCCAAACCCTGACTTAGGACGGTATATAATATCTTTGGGCAAGTATTTCTCCATTGCTTTTTTCAAAACCCATTTTCCTTCACGGCCTCTTTGTTTATATTTTGAAGGTATTGAATAAGACATATTGACTAAATCTAAATCTAAAAACGGTACTCTGACTTCTACGCCTTCTTTCATAGACATTTTATCAGTATAATTTAGATTATGATCTGCTAGAAAGAACCGTCTCTCTAAAGCTAAAACTTTTTCAATTGGATCTGGTGATAATTTAGAAAAATCTAAATAGCTCTTCATTGGCTTGTCACGGGAAATATTGCTTATTGCATCATTAAACTCATGGGTATAAATATTCCTAAGATCGCTTTCATCGATCCAATTAAAGTAAGCAATCAAGCTATTATTACCCTTCTGGCTTGCATTTCGTAAAACAGACCTTAATCTTCTACTTAGTGGATGATTGACATTTATTTTTTTAGATAAGTTTTCAGCATACGATAAAATGCTTGATGGCAGCCATTTCCAATATTTTTCATAGTTTATCGCAACATGTCTTCTGTAGCCTGTGAAGACATCGTCTCCTCCAGCCCCAGATAATAAAACTTTTATTCCTTTTTTTCTTGCGAGCTGACTAATGAAAAACACATTTAAAGGGGCAAGATCTGTCAGTGGTTCATCAAGTTGTTCTACCATAAAATTTAAATGATCTGACATTTCTTTTGGGTTTGTGGATACTATATTAAGAGGAACTTCAAGATGCTTTGCAACCCTCTTCGCATAAGGAAGATCATCAGAAAAACCTTCACCAAATCCACCCTCAATATCAATAGTAAAGCATTCAATTCTAGGATTAATTTCTCTTGCAAAGGTGACAATTGAACTAGAGTCTAACCCTCCGGATAAAAAAGCCCCCAACGGAACATCTGAAACCATTTGAGAATGAACAGCATTCCGCAAAAATTTATCAGTATTATTTATAGATTCAATTTTTGTAAAAACTGATTTTGTTGCTTTAGTATCATCTAAATGCCACCTTTTAAAAACCTTACTGTTTTTAATAACTAATGATTCTCCAGGAAGTAGCTTCTTAATACCTTTAATTGGGGTAGAATCACCTGGAGACCAAAGAAATGATAAATATCTATGAATACATTCTAGATCAATTTCATTTTTCTCAGGAATTATTGTTAGTAATGCTTTCAATTCACTAGAAAAAGCAAAATAACCATCACTCTGAAAGTAGTATAAAGGCTTGACGCCCATTTTATCTCTGGATAAGAAGATGGATTTGCTTTTTGGATCCCAAATAGCAAACACATAAATTCCATTTAAATAGTTAATTGCATCGTAGCCCTTATTATCATAAAGATTGAGTAGGACTTCAGTGTCTGTATTGCTATTAAACCCATATTTTTTTGCTAATAAATCTTTTTTTAATTCTTTGTAATTATAGATTTCTCCATTAAAAGTAATTACAGATTTACTTTCTTGTGACTCAAAAGGCTGTTTTCCATTATCCGAAGTATCAATAATTGATAGTCGAGTATGTCCAAGTCCTACACCATTTTGCCTGCACTCATAAATTCCATCATCATCCGGTCCTCGATGTTTAAGTATTTTTGTGGCTGAAGCTAGATCAACAACCCATTTTGAACTATTAGAATATCCTATAATTCCACACATAATTTCTTTTTAATTGGTATAATAATTAAAATATTTCATATAAAGTTTAACTTCTTCATCATAATTAAAATTCTTTTCTGCATAATCAATAACCCTCATTCTCCAAAGAGCAGGGTTTTTTTTATATAAATCACGAGCCCTTAAAATAGCGTCCTTAAAAACGTTATTATTTGTAAGCGGCAAATCCCATCCTAAACCATTTATCTCTAAATTTTTCCAAGGAGTATTATTAGATATTAAAACAGGTGTTCCAACTGAAAAAGATTCAGAAATAACATGGCCAAAGTTTTCACCTAATGATGGTAGAAACAAAAGATCATATTTAGATAAAATACTGGGAACATTTTTCTGTTTTGCAACACCCTTATAATCAATGATAATATTTTTTGGTAAATTTTTAATAATATTCTGGCACTTCAACCAGTAATTTTCATCAGAAATAGGACCCCAAATATCGAAAATTATATTTTTATTAATTTTTCTTAAAGATTGTATAGCAAAATCAAGATTTTTCATCTTAGCAATCCTTGACAAAAAAACTATTTTGAATACATTGTCATTTATTTTTTTACTTCTACTTTTCATAATTAAACTTGGTTTTTCGCCAATATTTTTAACTTCAAAAACTTTTACTTTATTGCCAAACAAATTTTTTATATCTAAAGTTTCATATTCATTTGTAGAATGGAAAATTATTTTTTTATGCAAACCAAGGATTTTAAAAAAAGCTAAATAAATACTCTTTTTTATTTTTTTCAGCTCTAAAGCATTTTTATTAAACTCACCTCTGGGTGCAATTATTATTGATTTTTGTACATTTTTAAAATAAATATACATAATAACAATAATTGAAAATTTTAAACTGAAAAAACTTTGAAGGTATATTATATCACACTCTGATCTAATTAATTTTAAAGATCTGAAAATTTTAAAAAAATTTTCAGAGACGTAATAAATAAAATTTGAACCCCAATCGTTTATTTGATCTATTTTAATATTCTTATAATCTTTTTTTACACCATCATCCCGAGATGAGCAAACAATATTAAAGGTGAATTTATCTGAAAGAGATTTTGTCAAATTTGTAATAGATTTTATTGGACCACCAGCTCTATATCCTGGATAAAAAAACTGTGAAAATATTAATACTTTCTTTTTCATTTAAAACTATTCGTTTTTATCTTTGAATTATAAAAAATAAATGCAGATAATGTGTGAATTGTAGGGTTAGCAAGTGGTATAAACATGACACATGATTGAATCAAATAAAAAAAGCAAAATAAATACCTAGAGCGCAATTGCTCTGAATTTTTTATTATTCTATTAAGCATTATTATAATAAATATCAAGAAAGATGCTATACCCAATATCCCAAAATCAACAATCCAATTTCCCATGGCAGAATATAATCTTAAAGGAAATGCTAGATTATTATGATTTAATACAAATTGAGATAGAGTTGAATATGTAATATAAATTTCTGAGTTAAAATCTGGGTTAGCAGAGCTTCCTAAATAAAAAGCGAAAGGTCTCTCTATCGCAGAGCTAATTGTTTGAAAAACTCCTGATATTTTTACAATTATTCCTTCATCTCTTGCTATATACTGTCCCCCTATTTCAACTAATGAAATAATCCGTTTAATTCCCAAAACTGGCAAATTTAAATTTTCAAATAATGAAACAATGCTGTTTCTTAAATAAAATAAAGATAGAGCTGAGGCACCTATTGGCAAAAGAAGTTTAAAGTATTTTTTAATATTTATTTGACCAATTAAAATTGAAAATAAAAAAGTAGCAATCGCAGCTAAAAATGTTTGAAATACTAACACAATTATATGCCCAGCAAAACTTGATATAATTAATAAAGATATTATAAGAAGTCTTTTTTTGTTTAACTTGTTAATTAAAAAATAAAAAGTAGTAATCAACCCCATTTGAGAAACAAACTGTGCTTGTTCAGTAAAAAAACTTGTAAAACCTCTCCCCGATTCAAACCCCTGGCTAAATATTGCTCTATTAACAAATAGATTAACTACAGAAGATAGATTTAGAATTTGAAGCATAACACCAAATATAATCACGTAAAGTGAAAAATCGATTACTTTGGCAATATCCTTTTTACTAAAACAATGAATTTGACTTAAAAAGTAAATTATAATTATTGGTGGAGAAACATAGCCAAAAAAATACCTGAATTGATTTATAGAAAATAATGTTGAACTAAAAAAAAATGAGCTAAGAATTGCACATATCAACATAATAAAAAAAGGTATTGAAAGTAAATAAAGCTTTATGCCTTCATTAAGCCAAAATCTAATTAGACCAAATGATGCAAGTAAAAAAGTAATAGGCTGAGTATCAGAAGGAATAAGCGTAGTTCCTATATTCGGAAGCAAAGCAAAAATCAGTGTTAATTTAAAAAGCATATAATTTTTTATTCTCCAATAAATCTCTTTAAACTAAGTATTTCTTTTTCATAGCATAAGTTTTCCGCAGCTATGTTTGAATTAAATTTTGCTTCATCAATTAACTCTTTATCAATCGTGCTCAATTTTTTTACCATTGAATCAATGGTAAAAAAATCAGAGACAAATCCACAATTATAATTATTTACTAATTGGGCCATGTCTGGCGATGGACCTATTGCCACAGCAATCCTGGCTTGAATAAATTCAAAAAGTTTATTAGGTAGGCAGTTGTATAAATTAAATGTTGTTGGTTCAACATAAAAAAAACCAATATCATAACTTGTTAAAGTAGGTACAATTTCATCGTAAGGAACGGGGTCCAAAACCCTAACTTTAGTAGAATCCCTTGATAAATTCTTAATATGACTTATGTCTGATACCGAACCGGTAAGATAAAAGTCTAGAGTAAATCTTTCATCAAGCAAATTTGTGATTTCAATCATCTTTCCAAGATTTCTATTTTTATTAGCTACCCCATGATGAACCATTTTTATTTTAGATCTTGAGGTTTTAGAATATTTTATATTTGAATAAAATGGAGTGCTGCGCAATAAATCTGGCTTTAACTTAAAATAGTTATTATAAGCTTCAATTATACCTGGTGAAACCGTAACTACTTTATCGCATTTTGATAAAAAATGATTACATAAAAACATTCTTTGCGGCTTTTCAATAATTTTAAAATACTTACTTTCTTCATTTTGAAGAGGATAAAATTCTCTTGCATCAAAGATTATTCTGGCCGTCTTTTTTATTTCATTAGCTAAAGGCAAGAGGTTGAGGTCTTGTACTATGATTAAATCATAATTTTTTTCTAATAAGATTTTAGTTTTATTTAATAAGTTAAATCTTAATTTAAGAACAGAGGAGAGAATTTTTTTTGATCTAAAAATCAAAAATAATAAAGATAATATTAGATTCTTTACTCTTCTTGTATATTTTAAAAAAATTGAATGGGAGGGCTGATTAATGTAAAATTGATTTCGCACTTTATCATTGGCAATATTTTTTTCATAGCTAAAAACATCAATACAATAATTTAATTCATCTAAAAGATGGATAAACCTTTTTGGTCTTCCATTTTTGCTTGGGTATGATAAACACATTACCAGAGCTTTTTTATTCATTATTTTGCTCATCTTTTTAATAACTCTTCCAATTCTTCATAGTTTGGGTAAGTAATTAAAACTGCTCTGTGCCTACCTTTATATACAAAAAAAGCTCCTCCTCCAATTGCATTGGCTCCGTGATCTACTGCTAACCTCAAATCCTTTAAAGATGATAATCCTCCAGACGCAATTAAAGGAACATTTATATTTTCAGATGCTAACTTAATCAAATTGTAATCCATTCCAGTTAAGGTTCCATCTCTGTCAACTGAATTAATCATTATCTCTCCAGCACCGTTTGAGATACATTCATTCATAAATTCTATCCATGATTTCTTAATTATTTTATTTTTTCTTGAAGAGTACAGACAAAATTGACCATTCCATTTTTTCTTAATATCTAAAGCAACAACTATACTTTGATTGCCAAATTTTTCTGATAAATTTTTTATAAACTCTATATCATTGTAAGCGCTATCTTGAATGCAAATCTTCTCAATACCTAATGAAAAAATTTTTTTGGCTTGTTCTAAATTTTTTATCCCTCCACCATACGTTAGTGGCATAAAGCATTCACTAGAAAAATTTTCAATTAATTCATAGTTGGGCTCAAGGTCCTTTTTTGAAGCATTAATATCCAATACCATCAATTCGTCAACCTCTTTTTCATTGAAAATTCTTATTGCATTAATTGGGTCACCTACATACTTAGGTTTTTTAAATTTGATAGTTTTAACTAATCCGCTATTTTGTAAAAGCAATACAGGAATGATTCTATTTATGAGCACTGTTTATAACTCTACAAAATTCTTTAATAAATGCATTCCATAACGATGGCTTTTTTCTGGATGAAATTGAAAACCATAAATATTTTGTTTTTGTATTGCCGAAACAAAATCAAAGCCATAAAAAGTTTTTGCTGCAATATTTGTGCTGTCAAAGCATTGAGCATAATAGGAGTGAACAAAGTAATACCTTTGCGTTTTAATGCTTTCTTTAAATAATGAGCCACTGTTTTTAATTGATACCGTGTTCCATCCCATATGCGGAACTTTAAGTTTTTTATCTTCAAATTTAAATTTTTCTATATCTCCATCAATCCATTTTAAACCCTCTTTTTGACCCTCTTCACTTTTATTAAACATTATTTGCATCCCCAAACAAATACCAAGAATTTTATTTTGCGAATTACTAATAAACTCATTTAACGGATCTAGCCACCCCTCTTTTTCTAATACACTCATTGCTGAATCAAAAGATCCTACGCCTGGTAAAATAATTTTATTAATTAATTTTTGATTAAGGTTATTACTTTTTTTAATTATACTTGGGCTACCTCCAACCTTCTTAACCATGTTAGCAACTGAAGCTACATTGCTTACACCAAAGTCAATTATATATATAGATTTAGAATTTTCCATCTTCTCTTTGATTGTTTATTTTGAAAAATTATATATTTTCCTGAAAAAGCTATATCTAGAGTTCCAATTCTTATATTCATCATAACTCTTTTTTGGAATACTTAAATATTTATCTAGATCGTCTCTTGAAATCAATAATTTTTTACAAACATAATCAATATCATTCTCAAGTTCATTATTATTATATAATGGCCTAGATAAGCCAGCAAGAGCCTGCTCTCTTGTCATATCTTTAGAGAGGATCCTTGAGGAATAATGGAGTATTCTTTTATCATAGCCAAATCTTTTTGGAAGGAGGTAGTTTTGAAAGAATTTTGTAAAAATTGATTCACCATGTTTACGGCTATAGTTTCTCCAACCAACTTTACTTAATTCGTTAATAGCGTTGTCAGGATTAAAAGGCATATAGTTTAATGGTCGAATTTGTTTAAAACCTCTTACTCTATACATTATTGCCCAATCTAGGAAACTAATTGTAGTATAGCCTTTCAAGCTTCCTTTACCGTGTTTTTTAAAAATATCATATATATTTATGCTATCCATTGCCGAACCATGCCAACTACTTGGAGTTATAAATTCTGTAGATACATTCCCACCACTCATAAATGTTTTACATTTACGCTTTATTGCTTCTTTATAAAGAACTGCAAAAAAAACATGATCTTGAGGCACGTCTTGGTTGGCAATGCCAGATTTTAGATATGCTACTTGAAGATTCTTAATTGACTCCCAATTTACAACATGTGTATAAAGCTCATAATTACAGTAATTTACTATTTTTTCAATGTTGTTTACGGCAAGCTCACTATTCCAACCTGCATCTACATGAACAACTAGTGTTCTTAATCCGTATTCTTTAAGTTTTAATGCCAAATAACTACTATCTAAACCTCCACTTAATCCCATAATACAATCAAAGTCTTTATTTTTATTTTTATTTTTAATCTCTTCGATAATTCTATCTAAAACTTTCTTCCCTTTTTTATTTGGCATCCAAATCTTATGTGCATTTTCATCAAAATTTTTACAATGATTGCACATTCCATTATCATCAAAAAATATATTTGGATCTGTTGTATTCATAACACATCTTGAGCAAGTTTTAATATTTTTTATCATACTTGTTTCATTCATTTTGTTATTTGAAAAAGGGAGAGCTTTGGTAACCCGTATCGAAAAGAAACTCCTTTAAACTCAGCTTCATTCAATGAAGTATCCCAAAAATTTATTAGCATGAGATTATTTTTTTGAATTTTATTATTTGAATTTAATTCATCTGAAATATGAATTACGTAATCAGCATTAATTTTTTTTGAATTTTTAATAATTGAATTTAGGTCTCTTCCCCAAAGATCATCTGCTTCCTCATAATTGTTTGAAACAACATAAAACCAATCTGGTACGAGTAAAGTATTTTTTCTAAAAAGTACATAATGCAATAAATTCAAAAAATGATATCCATAACCATCAAACATTTTTTCGTACTTATTTTTTGGATTCGAAAAAGCTATTAAAACATTTTTGTTGTTTTCAACTTTACTTAAAAAAGATTCACAGACTTTCATAAGAGGAGCAATATCAAATGGCTTTACTATTGGAATTCTGTCAAAACTATGTACATAATGGGGAAAGCCAATAATAATTGGCGGTGGGTTAAGTAAAATAAATACCAAGCAAACTAATAAAACGTTGATATCAGTCACTAATGATAATTCAATAATAGAGCTAGTATAAACCATTACTATTATTGACTCAATATCAAGTACTCTTATTATTTTATTAAGCAATAGAAAAATTACAGTTGATAAAAGAAAAATAGGTAAGTGAGAATATTTTATGAATAATGGAAATGATAGTAAAGTCACGAATAAAATATAAAATTCTATATATTTCATTTTAAAAATACCAACATCCCCCCTCTTATATTTAACTTTTGATTTGGTAGCTCCAATCAGTTTTAAATCAGAAATTATTGAAGGTATGTTAACTTTTTGATTTTTTTGATATAATCCAAAAACAATATTAATAATGTAAAATAAAGATGATGGGCTTATTACTAGTAAAAAATTTGTAGGGGAGAAGTAAAATACTGAATAAATAAAATAGTAAAATAATCCAATAACAAAAGCAGAAATTGAAGAAATTGATAGCAATAAGAAGCATATAGCAAGCGGAAGTAATTGACTAGTCAAAATAAAATAAAAGGTAACTGGAAGCAATGTCCAAGATATGATTTGATAATTTTGTCTCAAATATATTGCCCATACAGTACTACTAAAAAAAATCAACATGATTAAATGAATAAAACTTTGATTATTTAATTTTATAGAAATATAAATAAGACTTATCTGCAAAATTAAAGTTGAAAAAATTATTGAATTAACTCCATACTTAAATAGATTCATTGCAATTGGTGAATAATTCCACAAATCAGACTTTTCAATACCTTCTCCTAAAAAATCGATCTTTTTTATTTTATTTAATTTTTTTAGTGCATCAGCTCGAACCCAGTACCATAGCGAAATTAATGACCAACCCGAAGAGAAATGGATAAAAGTACCTTTATTTTTTTTAAACTGCCAAATGGCCAAATTGGAGTAATTTATTAAAGATATGACGGGAAAGATAAATAGTGCTGTCATTGGGTAAAGAAATAATCTAAGAAAAAAATACTTACCATATTTTTTTGTTAGATATTTAAACATTTTTTAAAAATAAAATAATTTTAGTTATTTCATCTTTTGTTAAAGTTTCAAATATTAAAAGCAAAGTAAAAAATAATAATACCAAAGAAAGAAACATGTATGAAGTCTCATGATGTAGGAGAAGTGTTAATAACATAACACCTGCACAAAGAGTTATAAAAATTAAAATGATCCTCAATTTTGGAAATTCTATTGGCCAGATTTTTGTACTAATTACAAAAATAGAAATATTCCAAATTACATAGGCAAAAACAGATGCGGTTGCAGCTCCTAGTATTCCATATATTGGTATTAAATAATAGTTAAATATGATATTTGACAGTACTCCAAAAAAGAGACAAATAGGGAAAAGATATGTTTTTTCTTTTTTTAAAATTCCCACACCGATAATTAGGTTAAATGAAGATAGAATAGTTTGAATAGCCATTGGACCAATAATTATATATGATTCATAAAATTTTTCTGTTGTTAAAAAGAACAATAAAAGCTTTGAAAAAAATGTAAGAGTCAAAGCAAGAATTGATGTAAAGCCAAGATAATATCTTGACATTTCACTGAAGATTCTACCTTTAATTGATACTTTTAATTTTTTCATAGCAAATGGAGTCCAGGAAAGTCTAAATGCCTGCGTAGCCAAAATTAAAAGGAGACCAATTTTTGCACCTAAAGCATATATACCTAAATCCTTTTCTCCTAATATTTTTAGGATAAACCATCTATCAGCAAATGAAAACAAATACCACATAAGAGCTTCTGGTAAAAATGGAAAGCTGAATTTAACCACTTTAAGTAGAAATTTAATTTTGAGTTTTCTTATTGATATAAATTTAAAATTTAATAAAACTAAAACAATCAACACCAAAAAAAGGGCAATTGTATTTCCAAAAATTATGCCCCTGAAGCTCATATTAAAATAAAGGACAAGAATAATTGAAATAATTGAACTTAAAAACGTTAATGTGAAAGTATAGGTGATATAAGATTTTGGTTTAAATAACATTCTTTGAAGATTCGTGAAGAGATTAACAAGAATGGTTAAATAAGATGAAAACGCTAATATATATAAAATTTTTATGTTTATTTGATTTGGTAAAAAATAGTTGTTGAAATATGTAATGATATAAAAAAATGACAATAATATAATTGTACCCCAGATTATTCTCCACAATAAAACTGTTGAAAAAACTGTAATCCTGTCTTGAAGTAAATTTTTTTTGAAATTATAAAAATAATAAGAAAATGCAGAGTCTGTACCCATTGTCATTATAGGTGTAAAAAAAGCCCCTAGTGTAATTAGAAACTCTAGCTTACCATAGATTTCAGGTGAAAAAGCTCTAGTGTAGATAGGAATGGTTACAATCCCTATAGACCTGGCTAGAACTGAGCCAAGTCCATAAATAATACTATCTTTAGTTAATTGTTTTTGCCACAAAATTATTTTTTAGAATTATTCAATAATCCAAGGGATTAATGTGTTCATAATTTTTTTATTAAGTTTGACTGGTATCTTGGAGTATACTTTTCTAGAAAAAGAAAAAGATTTATTCAAATCTATTTGCTTAGGCTTCGATATTGTATAATATTTATAAACTTTTTTATTAACACAATTCCATTTCATTTTAAAATTAAATAAATCATAATCTGAAATAGAAGTGCTTCCAAAGTCAAAATATTTATAGCCATCTTTTGAAAAAGCCTTAATAGCAAAATCAATTAAAATAAGACCGGTATTTATATTTTTATAAGTGGATCTAGCCCCCCAATTATAATGTACGCAATCTTTTTCGGGCGTAAAAATCATACCCCCAATTAATTCGTTACCTATTTTTGCAACTAACAATTTTATTAGATTGAGGTTTAATAAATTTTCAAATAAACCATATGGCTGGAAAACCATTTTGTGGCTTTTGGTGTATTGTGTTGCTAAGATATTATAAAATAACATTAAATCATTTATATCTTGGGAGAAGAAAATATCTACATTTTCTCTTGATGATTTGTTAAGCTCTTTATTTAAATTTTTTCTGTGGTTTTTTGAATAAGAACTATAATGAATATTTTCTTTTTTGAGTTCAAGTACTGGATTATTTGCAACATGTAAATAATTTTTAATTATATCACTTTTATAAAGTGAGGTTAATGTTAAATTTTTATTTGCCTTGATTGAAAATTCCTGAAGATTTTTCCAGTCTAACTCAAGAATTTTCTTTGATAAAATTTCATCGCAAAAAAAACCATGCGGCAAATAAAAAATATTTTTTCTTAATTTATTTTTTGATTCAAAGAAATTTGTTCTGCATTTTTTTATTCTCACAGTTTTAAGCTGATAAACATCAGTTAAAACTTTTCTAAATTTTTCTGAATTATATATTTCAAACATTATTTTTATAATTGTTTTTTACAAGTAAAAATTTGAAGTACTCAGCAAAGCCATACCAAGTGTAGTAATTTGATTTATTATTATTTTTTTGAATTCTGTTTGATAATAAATCATTATTCATGATTGTATCGCATAACTTATTCATACCATCCAACATAGAATTATAATTAAGCTCCATAATGTTTTCACCTTTATACTTATAAAAAGTTTTTAGTATTGTTTCACCGCTATCAATTTTTGGTTCCATCCAGTGACATGTTGTGCCAATATTTAACCAATCATTATTTTTAACTGCCCAAAAATTTCCTGTACCTCTATAGTTTGGAAGAATTCCTGGATGAACATTAATAAACCCGAGCTTAGGTATTGATAAAGTATCTTTTTTAATAATTGAAGTGGCAACTGCTATAATTATATCGTACTTCTTTTCTTTTAAAAAATTTTTTGATGCTTTAGAATTAATTGAATTCAAACTAAAATGATCAATATTTTTAAAATTCTTTTTACATCTATTTTTTATTTTAATTCTTAAAAAAAATATATCAAAAATTTTAAATAAGAATTGATCAATACCTTTTCTTAATCCAGATTTTTTAATTCTAAATTTTAATGTGGAAATAATTCCAGGGCTGAAATTTTCAACCGCTAAATCGACGTCGAATTCTTGATTTAATCCTATAAAGGCTGATTCAGAAAGAGATCTAAAAATTATATCATTTGAGCTTAGTATCAGTATCTTCATAGTGAAAAATTAATTAATTGCTTACTGCATAATTTTGCATTGGGAAAATGTTCTGATTCTTTTTTGTAACATTTTAAATCTGGTATGCTGTACTGAATTAATTTTCCTAACTCAATTCCATTTGAGGCGTATTCGTCTAAAACTTTTTCTCGATTTGGCACTCTAACAACATAGTGAGAATACGTTGCTCCTTTAATAATAGGTGGGAAGATCCAATCCTTTCTTCTTTCAAGGTTATCATTATACCAAATAGCTTTAGAAATTCTTCGATTTATTATATCAGAGTATTTATTTAATTGTTCAATTCCAACTGATGCTTCAAAATCACTCATTAAGTCTAAATAATCAGGCGGAAAATGAATTTTTTCATCAAGATGATAGCTTTCAGTTAAATTAGATAGTAGTTTTGTTTTATTTTGTAAATACCAAGTAAGACCGTATAAGGTTTGATTAAACGCGGGGTATACTGCAGAAAAATATAGTTTTCTCTTTAAGACTTTAATTTTACTTGGCTTAAGGAAGTTTTCATCTCTCCACTTTCTAATTAAGTCAGCCAAATTTCTTGATTGAAAGGTTAGCATTCCTCCAAAAACACTGGTAATCATTTTACTTATATTTAAAGCATAAACTGCAACGTCTCCAGAAGTACCAATTAATCTATTATCTGATTTTGCTCCAAATGCATGACAGCAATCTTGAATTAACCATATTTTTTTATTATATCGTTTTTCTGCTTTTAATATTGCTTCCTCAATTCTTTTGATATTCTGTGGATAACCAAAAGTATGGGTTGGAATAACAGCGCTTGTATTTTTACTAATGGAGGATTCAAATAGATCTAAATCCATATTATAATCATTTAGTTTAATATCAATAAATTTTGGCACGTTACCGCTTAGTGTGACAGCATGTGCTACCACAGAACAAGTATAGGCAGGCATAATTATTTCTGAGTCTTTTATTCCTAAGGCTTTTAAAAATGCCCATTGCGCTGATCTACCATAGGGAAATGCAACAGCTTCTACAGCTTCAAATTTTTCAGCAAAAGCTTTTTCAAAAGCATTTACTTGGCTGTATTTGTGGTTAAAAATATTTTTAAACTCTTCCCACCCTATTGTGGGTTTAAATCTTGGAATCACAGCTCTGCTTCATCCTGAACTTGCCAATAACCTTGACTGGCCATATGTATGGGTACAAATACTTTTATTTTGTTAATTATTTGATAATTAGAATTTTCATCTAATTCGTCTTTAATGTATAAATTTTCACCTAAATATATTCTTCTAGTGCTTTCAATTGGCCATTTTTTTTGATTTGTAATTAATAACCTAACTAGCAGTTTTTTAATGATTTCGCGCAAAAAAACAGACCTAAATAAGGTCAATGATAATATTCTCAATAGAATAAACTGCCATGGTTTTGGTAATTGCTTAGGCATGGATACTATTTTTGAGGAAATAATTATTTCGTTGTCAATGTCAACTTCATTTAACTTAACGTTACTATGATTACAACCGAGTTTGCCCTTTGAGTTCTTAACAACTATACCAGTATTAGTTATTATTTTTTTATTTTTAATGAAATGATAAACAATACCTCCTTTTTTAGTAGAAATAACGCTATAATGATTTTGTCCTTTATCAACGACTAATCCAGATTCAGGAAAGAACTTTCTGAATGGTTTATTGTTAAGTGCAGGTAATTCTATTGATTTTGAATCAATAGAATTTTTGTGTGTATGCAAAACGGCAGACCAACAATAAGAATTAAAAGTGGGGACTAAATTAGGTTCGTCAATAGATGATAAAGAAACTACATTTTGATTTAAAATGCTTTTTGCCATAAATCTTGATAATTGAGACGCTTCAAAAATTTGATCTGAAAGAAAATCAATACCAGCAGGATAATAAAAACGCGTTGACCTGCTTCCATAATGACCGCCAAATGAACCATCAGGGTGTGCAAAATAACTCAAGAATTTTATAGATTTCTTAAGCGGACTTAACAGTTTCCAGTTAGGTCTTAATTGATGTATATCAGACAAATAATAAGTACAAAGAGATTGATATCCAGGGTCTGCACCTCCATATTCATCAAACCAACCCTCCTTTGATTGATTTGTAAGGATTCTATCAAGAAATTTTCTAGATACCGATGCAGCTTTATCATCATTTGTAAAATCATTCCAACGAACAAGCGCTGCTGTTGCAGTAGCAAGATGATTTGAAATCATTGCGTGTTTTTCATCAGATTTTTTTAAAAAATCAATCATTGGCTCAATGACACCAAGCCATTTATCTTTTTCTTTTATATCAATTTCATCATTTATCAAATCAACAGAACATAAAAGATCAAACGCAACAAGAGCTGTTACACAAAATGAACCTTCATTAGGAAAAGACTCCTCTAGGCTTCCATTTTTATTAATGATTTTTTTAGTTCCTAAAAAAAGAGAATCTATTCTTTCTTTAAATTGATGCTTAGAAGTATCATAAGGCCATAGACCATTTGCCCACAACCTACAAAAACCATGCGCCATTCCCTGGAAAGTTCCATTGCTAAAATCAATGAGACCCCATGCCCAATGATAACGATCTGCTAAACCATAGCTTGAGCTGGTTTTATCACTATCAATCATAGCGAGAATTCTTGGAAGATTAATCTTTATTTCATTAATGTACGGATTCAATTGTAATTATAAGTTTTTTGAGTATTTAAATTTGACTATTAGGTTAAGGTCTAATATTGGAATCAAAGAAAATGGCCATAATTTTAATTTTCTTTTTGTTAAGCTCTTATTTAATCCTTCAATAATTTCATCTGCAAAATTTGGGTGTTCCCAACAAATAATCTTATCTGGATCAATTGAAGTGTTTTTTTTGAACCATCTTCGTGATGTTAAATATCTCCCAAGTCCCCAGCCCAATCCACCTTCAGCTGGTATGGCACCTGCAAGAATTCCATTTGGTTTTAACACTCTAATGATTTCATCTAGATAAGGTTGAAAGGGGTAAAGATGTTCAAGCGAGTAAAAGCTCAAAACAATATCTACTGAATTATCTTTCAATGGCAAAGGTTTGTCTCGCTCAACATTAATTGATTGATGTAAAACATTATTGTCATCAAGTTTCGATTTTGCCAATTTCATCATATTGTCTGAAATATCTGCGAGAATGTATTCCGAGGGCTTATTTTTCCAATAATTAATATGTCTTATGTCGCCTGCCCCAATCTCAAGAATTTTTTTATTTTTAAAATCTAAATCTTTGACGATTTGGTAACCAGCATCATTTACATAAATTCCAATGCCATTTCTTTGATTTTCAATGTAAAAATCGGTCATTTTTTTCTGATATTTCAACCAATCAGGATCTTGGTTATCAATTATTAAGCCCCATTTTTTCCTATTACCCCAAAGAGGTGTAGCAATAAAATTAGGAAGTAGTTTTCTTATAGGTATTTTTTTCATGAATTCATTCCATAATTATTTTCAACAAATCGCTAAATCCAGACTTCCATCCATAGTCTATTGTTAAGGTATGTGGATGCCATAGTACAGCAACTTCACCGTGGGTATCTTTACATTCCTTTATCCATCTTTTCATATTTTTATATCTCTCATCATTAGTGAATTGATTATAATCATAAAAATGGGAGTCCATCATTAAAGTAGGTAAGGCCTCGATGTCTAGTTTAGATTCACTTTTAAAATGAAAAGGGTTCCAAGCTATGGCTGATCCATTTCTAAAGCCAGGCCTATCATTAAACATTAATGTGGTATCTTTTTCTATTCCAGCACTCAGCTGTGCTTTCCATGTTTTGAACCAACTAAAACGAAGCCAATGCTGTCTGCATACTTTGATAGGATGCATAGAAACTTTTGAAAGATAATTCACTTGGTGTAAAATCTCAATTTTAGATGACCAAGTTTTGAAAGATGGATGAATTCCGATTTCATAGTTATTTTTAATCATTTTTTGAAAAAAGTTGTGCATTGAAGATTGGTTAATATCATATCCTGGATCAAAAAACCATCTTTTGAGCGATAAAGTTTTTTTTGGGTTTGCGTAGAAATGATATCGAGATTTTACCCCAAGCTCAAGCTCTTCATTTAGCATTTCATCTAGCATCCACCAATCCTCTGATGTAAAAAGAAAGCGAAGAGCAGACTTAAACTTAAAGTAAGCTTTATTTAAATTACCTTTTCTTAACATTCTTAATGCGTTATAAATATTAAAAATACTCTGCTTAATTCGGATTGGTATTGTTTTCTTAATCGCATCAACATCATGAGTAACTAATATTTTAGGTTCAGGTAAGTTGCCGAAAATTTCGTTGTCTTTCTTCTCAGCTAATTTACCTGCCCAACACCTAAGAAAAAGAGCAATTCGATTAACCCAGGCATAATCCCAAACTCTTTGATCCCACTCTTTAAGTCGAAAGCTGTAGGAGTGGATTGGACCATTTGATTCTTCAAATTTTCTTTCATGATAACATTCCATGAGTAAAAATATCGCTAACCACCAGTCCACTGAATCCCATTTTATTTCTTTGACAACGCTTTCAACTGGAACTAATAAAACTCCATTGACACCAAAAGATTCTGCCCAGGGTGGCAGCTTTATTTCGACTAATTCAAGAGAATTATTAATCTCAACACTATTCTTTTGTTGTATTGGAAGATCTTTGATTAAATCAGAATTTGATTGCCAATATCTTTTTAAAGATTGAATTGCATGATCTTTAATTAATTTATTATTTGGAAGTTTTAATTCTTTATTTTTCATTTATCTATATAATTATTATGCCATAATTCCAGAGAAAGTGCGCCCCACAGCTGCCTAGCACCTACTCCCTGATCTTGAATCATTTGATTTAATGCCGCAGATGTGTAGATACCTCTATTAATGCTTTTTGAGGATAGTAGCGTATCTGAAATAAAGTCTCGAACGATACCTCCATCCATCCATTCTTTTAATGGCACTGGAAAACCCATTTTGTCTTTGCGGTCTATTATTGAGTCAGGGATGATTCCTCTGATCGCTTTCTTTAAAATATTCTTTGTTTTCCCCCCTTGAAATTTCATTGGTGGTGGTATTGAAGTAATTAAATCAATAATACGTGTATCTAACAATGGAACGCGCGATTCTAGTGAAACTGACATACTCACTCTATCCTCAATTTGTAATAATGCTGGTAATAATGTTTTTTGATCAAAGTGTGTCATTTTATTTATATAGGAAAGAGTATCAGGGTGATTAAATATTTTTTGAAAATCAGTAAATAATTCATCAAAATCAAAATTATCTAGCATTTCTTTATTAAGCAGAGACTTTATGCCTTGACTTCGATCAATCAAATGAAAATATCTAACATCCATGGAGCTAAAAATACTCTTACTAAAAAAGTGAGTTATAAGAGGTTTATAGTTTTTTAATATAGCAAGATTCGGGACAATCGAGTCTAAAGTAACTAAATGTTTTCCTTCTTCTTGAGTTTCAAAAATTGCACCCTTAAGAGCTTGTTCTAGGTAGGCAATTAAATAACGAGCATAGCCTCCAAATATTTCATCACCACCTTGACCACCTAAAACAACAGTTACATGTTCTTTTGCAAGCTTACTAACTACGTATTGAGGATATAAGCCAGGTCCTGCTAATGGCTCATCAAGACTATTAATCAGCATTGGTAGCTGAGTTACAAAATCCTCACCAGTTGGGATCGCTTCAAATAAACAACCATTAACATAATCAACAAGCTCTTTAGCATATTTTGATTCATCATACGCAGGGCCTTCCTCAAACTTGCCATGAAAAACTGGAATAGGATTATTAATTTTTTCATTTGCCAAAGCACAAATAAGACTTGAATCAATTCCTCCAGATAAATATCCACCCAATGGAACATCTGACCTAACTTGAAGGTTAATTGTATCACTAAGCAAGTATCTAAGTTTTTCTATAAACTGATTTTCTGTTAATTCGTTGTTTATTTTATATGAGGGATTCCAATAGCAATTTTTTGATGTAATCTTATTACCAGTTCCTTTAAAATAATGTCCTGGTTTAATTTTTTTTATACCTTTAAACAAGGTATGGTCATCTAAACATAGTTGAAAAGACAAATACTGTTGTAAAGATTTTTGACTTCGTTTAGCATTTATATGTGGGTGCTCAAAGAATGCTTTAATTTCTGAAGCAAAAATCAACTCATCTTCTGTTTGCGTATAATATAATGGTTTTATACCAACTTGATCTCGAGCTGCAATCCAACTGTTATTTTTTCTATCATGAAAAATAAATGAAAACATACCATTTAATTTTGATATCCCATCAATTCCTTCTTTAATAAGTAATTGGAGTAAAACTTCAGTATCAGAATTTGTAATGAGATTGATTCCAGATTTCTTTAAATGATTTCCTAGTTCTATATAATTATATATTTCACCGTTAAAAACTAGTGAAAATCTTCCATCTAGAGAATTCATTGGTTGTGAACCATTTTCTATATCAATAACTGAAAGACGACAGTGACCCATTATAACTTGATCAGAAACTTCAATCTTACCATTTCCATCTGGACCTCGATGCTTGATTGATTTAATCATATTATCGATTACTATATTTCTTTCAGAAACAGATTTGCCTGATGTATGTATTGTAGCAAAACCACACATAATTATTTATATAGATTAATAATGTTAGACATTTTGATATCCAATTATATTTTAAATTTTCAGTTATCAATACTTGGATTGAGAAAATTTCTCAAAGCCTGTTTGAGTATTTTTAGATAGAATTTCTAATCGATTTTTTTTAAAATTTTTTCTAATTTTTTGATATTGCACTCTCCATCCACCAAATGGCCAATGATAGAGTACTGCTAAAACAAAATAACCAAACATGGTTATACTGCCTACCATCTTTGATTTAGACAATTTTTTATCATATCTAAGCTCAAAAGGGACTTCTGCAAAAATACATCCAATCATTTTTAGCTTAATTAAAATTTCTAAAGTTGCACTAAAACCTAAACCTCTCAATTGCAAAAAATTATTGCCATAAATTGATATGGCGTCTTTTAAAACCTGAGCTCTATAACCTCTATATCCACAAGAAAAATCTTTAACATTTTTTACTCGTAACAAAATTTTCATAAATATATTGGCACCATAACTCAATAATTTTCTATAAAATGATAAACCTCTTTGAGAACCACCTTTTGCAAAGCGTGATGTATTAACAACATCAAACCCTTCATCAAGCTTATTTATAATCTTTAAAATAAACTCTGGAGAATGAGTGTCATCTCCTTCAACCCTAACAATATAATCTTCATTGTTGCTAATTTCAGCTAGATACTCAAAACCGTTGCGCTCTGTTTCTCCAAGTCCTTTATTTGTATGGTGATTAATTAATTCAAAATGTTGATCTTCTTTAAAGTCCTCTAAAATGCTTTCGGTTCTATCTGTGCTTCCATCGTTTATTACCAATATCTTGAAATTTAAATTTGCTTCCTTGAGAGTCGTAATTGTTGAATTGATTAAAGATTTAATTGACTCTTGTTCATTAAAAGCAGGTATAAAAATATAAATCATTTCATGAGCACCTTAATAATTTTTGAAGCTGCTGTCCCATCGCCATAAATGTTTTTTTCTGAAAATGAGAAATCTTTTTTGAGCGCCTTATTTATTTTGTCAATATTTGAACCTGTTAATTCATTTGCTCCAACCTCTAATAGCTCAACCCATTCTGTTTCATCTCTCATTGTTATACAAGGTACTCTATGAAAATAAGCCTCTTTCTGTATTCCGCCAGAATCGGTAGCAATCTTGTTAGCATTTTTTTGTAAAGTTATCATATCAAGATATCCAACAGGATCAATGAAATCTATATTTTCATAATCAAGCAGGCTATAATCTTTTAATTTCTTTTTTGTGCCAGGATGAATAGGTAAAATGACCGGCAAATGAGATTGAGAGAGCGCAGAAAGAATATTGTTCATTTTATCTCTACTGTTTGTGTTTTCAGGCCTGTGAATTGTTGACAGAATGTATTCCTTGTGTTTTAAATTTAAATTATTCATAATGCTTTTTCTATTATCAGCAATTTCACCAAAGAATAAAGCAGCATCATACATTATATCGCCTACAGTAAAAATCTTTTCATTAGCTATACCTTCATTAGTTAAGTTTTTTTTAGCAACATTTGTAGGCGTAAATAAATAATCGGACACATGATCTGATAAAATGCGATTTATTTCTTCAGGCATTTTCTTATTGAATGAGCGCAGACCTGCTTCAATATGTGCAACAGGAATATGCATTTTAGAAGCTGCAATAGCTCCCGCAAGGGTTGAATTAGTATCTCCGTAAACAACGACTATATCAGGTTTTACATCAAATAAAATTTTCTCTATTTTTTCTAGCTGGCGCCCAGTCATTGCGCCATGAGAAAGCGAGCCAATTTCTAAATTATAGTGTGGTTTAGGAATTTTCATTTCCTCAAAAAATATAGCGGACATATTTTTATCAAAATGCTGACCTGTATGAATGATAGTTTCATTAATTTTATTATTATCCAATATTTCTCTGCTAAGCATCGCAGCTTTAATAAACTGAGGTCTAGCTCCAATTATTGTTGCGATGTTCACTTGATTCTATTCCCCTTTTTGTCAACCATTCCAATAACTCGACCAGGGTTTCCAACAACTAAAGAGAAATCGGGTACATCTTTCGTAACAACTGCACCTGATCCAATTAATGCATATTCTCCAATCGTTACACCACAAACAATTGTTGCATTTGCGCCTATACTAGCAGATTTTTTTACCAAAGTTTTTGTATAAAATTCAGCGCCACGCTGAGGAAACTCAGATCGAGGTAGCTTTATGTTAGTAAATACCATGGATGGTCCAC
>MDSV01073304.1_pt1 | contig 21657 bp, 18 predicted proteins | sample 810851 | NCBI WGS metagenome assembly MDSV01 (sample SAMN05326640, study PRJNA326480) | marine metagenome | isolation source: seawater | place: Atlantic Ocean: North East | collected 2012 | reverse complement strand
CTCCCACTCAATAGTTGCACAAAACACCACCTCTGAAACCCTTACTGTGACTGTGTTTCCGAGTGCCTTTTTTGTGTTTTGCCACTTTGTCAAACTTTGATAACTAATGTTTTTTATTAATTGAAACAGGGTCATATCTTGTTTTCCCCTTGATCCCAATTTTCTAAAACATAATTAAGATGCTTTTTGATTACAAGATAAGGTTCTATTTGATCTTCATAATTTTTTATAAGTGCGCTGATTTGGTTTTGTGTATACGAAGTCTTACAAAAGTGTGCATAACCTCTTGTAAAACCAGGTTTAATATATTGAAGTGTTCTTCTGCTTAGCAACAATTTATCACTTGAAGTTCTATAACTGTCTGATGCCTTTATAGAATTTATACAACTACGATCTGACCCAATAACAGTTGAAAAATCATTTACACATATTATTCCTTCATTATTTTCTGAAGAAAAATTATTGGAAATAAAAATTAGATCATAATCAATGATGGCATGACGAAAATATCGTCTTGATGGATATGGATCTGTGAGATCATCTATTTTTTCTATATTTTCTATAAGTTCATCTTTTCCATGTCGTTTAATTTTCCAAATATCTTTTTTTATATCTTTAAGTTTTAACGAATAAACTTGTTTGAAATAAATTTCAGGAGTCAAACTTAATTTCTTTTCACCTGATATAAATTTATCAATATCGATTGAATCACTTGTGGAACATATTAAAAATATTCCATCATCGAAGTTAATATTATTTGGATTAAGTTTTTCGAGTTCTTGTAATTTTTTTTGCTCCTCCTCCTGATTTTTTTGTAAGTCTTTTGCTTCCTCATCGTTTGGGCAACTTGGTGATATACCATATTCCTTTTTTAAAATGTTCTTAACTGTATTTGCATAACGCTCGCAAGACTCTGCTGCTCTTGAATATTTCTGAATCATCACCATATCTTGCATCGCACCAGCAGATTGCAAAAAACCAATACGCTGATATTTTGCCTCACAATATTCTTTGTTTAATTCAACTTTATCCATATAAGTAAATTCTAAAACTTCCATACTTTTACTTCCGCATTCAGCAGAATAGGCAATGTTTATAAAGGAACTAAAAAATATTATCAGAGTAAATCTAATCATAAATTAAGCAGTATATGATGCATAAATATTTCAATAGATGATTATGCCATAAACTTATGACTTTCAATAATTGCAGGAATTTGTCAAAGTTTTAAAAAAAGAGATGATATTTGTTAAGTTTGACAAACTTTGTCAAACGAAAACCCTTTAAGAATAAGGGTTTCAGGGATATTCTTCATTCCCACTCAATAGTTGCAGGTGGCTTGCTAGAAATATCGTAAACTACTCTACTCACATCTTCTATTTCGTTAACAATTCTATTAGAAACATGTTCAAGGAATTCATAGGGCAAATGAGCCCATCTTGCAGTCATAAAATCTACAGTTTCAACTGCTCTTAGAGCGATTACTTCTGCATATCTTCTTTCATCACCAACAACGCCAACTGATTTAACTGGAAGAAGTACTGCAAATGCTTGGCTTACTTTGTCATATAAATCGGCTTTTATAAGCTCCTCAATAAAAATAGAATCAGCTTCTTGTAAAACTTTTGTTTTCTCTTTTGTTATTTCTCCTATAATCCGCACACCAAGACCTGGTCCAGGAAAAGGATGCCTTTCAAGCATTTCTTTTGGAATGCCTAGCTCTACCCCCATCCTTCTTACCTCATCTTTAAATAAGTCTCTTAAAGGTTCAACTAAATCTAGCGCCATTTCTTCTGGCAAACCTCCAACATTGTGATGGGATTTTATAACTCTAGCTTCCTTTGACTCTGATCCTGACGATTCAATAACGTCGGGATAAATTGTTCCTTGTGCTAGAAATTTTATGTCTTTTAATTTATTTGCTTCAGCATCAAAAACATCAATAAAAGTTCTGCCAATAACTTTTCTTTTCTGTTCTGGATCATCAACATTTTTTAAATGTCTAAGAAAAATTTCTGCACTGTCAGATTTAACAACATTTAAATTCATATTATCTTTAAAGGTTTGCATTACTTCATCTGCCTCTCCTTTTCTTAACAATCCATTATCTACAAAAACGCACGTTAGTTTTTTTCCTATTGCTTTGTGAAGCAAAGCAGCAGTTACAGAAGAGTCTACTCCTCCAGATAGGCCTAAAAGAACTTTATTTTTTTGAACTTGTTCTTTAATTTCATCTATTCTTTGAGAAATAAGATCGTCCATCTTCCAATCAGTATTGGCTTTACATATATTAAAAATAAAATTTTCTATTATTTCTTGTCCATGATCTGTATGAGTCACCTCAGGGTGAAATTGAATAGCATAAATTGGTAAAGACTTATGCTCCATGGCGGCAATGGGCGCAGTAGTTGTTGATGCAACTAGATTAAATTCATCTGGTAAATCTTGAACTTGATCTCCATGGCTCATCCATACATTAATTTTTTTATTTAAATCCTTAAATAGAACTGAGTCGTTAAGTACTTGTAATTCAGAATGACCAAATTCTTTTTGATCTGTGGACACCACTTGTCCACCCATTTGTTCTGCTAGAGTTTGCATTCCATAACATATTCCAAGCATTGGTATTCCTAAATCAAATACGCATTGAGGCACTCTTGGTGTATAGCTTTCTGTAACTGAATTTGGTCCGCCGGATAGAACTATACCTATAGGATTTAAATCAATAATTTTATTTTCATCTATATCCCATGGAAGAATTTCTGAATATACATCACTTTCCCTAATTCTTCTTGCAATTAATTGTGTGTATTGAGAACCAAAATCTAATACCAAAATGGTATCAATTTTTTTATTGCTAACAGATAGCTTGCTCATTTAATTAACTTCTTTGGTAATTTGGTGCTTCTTTTGTAATCATTACATCATGAACATGACTTTCTGTCATTCCAGCATGCGTGATTTCTATAAATTGACTATTATTTTGCATGTCTGGAATATTTTTACATCCAATATAACCCATGCTCTGTCTAAGACCTCCAATTAGTTGGTTTATTACATTAATAACTAACCCTTTGTATGGCACTCTTCCTTCTATGCCCTCAGGAACTAATTTATCTGTTTCCACATCTTCTTGTAAGTATCTATTTGCGTCATCTCTTTCAGTCATAGCACCAATAGAGCCCATTCCTCTGTAAGTTTTAAAACTTCTTCCTTGAAAAAGCTCCACCTTACCTGGAGCCTCTTCTGTTCCGGCGAAAAGACTGCCTAACATTACAGAATCTGCTCCAGCAGCAATAGCTTTTGCAATATCCCCTGAAAATCTTATACCTCCATCAGCAATAATATTTATATTTTTTCCGGCAAGAGCATTTTTAATCTCAAGAATTGCACTGATTTGAGGCACTCCTATTCCAGCTATTATTCTAGTTGTGCATATGGACCCCGGTCCCATGCCTACTTTTACAGCATCTACACCCACTTTCGCTAAATCTATTGCAGCTTCTGCAGTTGCAATATTTCCTCCAATAACATCAACATCTTTAAAATTATCTTTAAGCAATTTAATTGTATTAATAACATTTTTTGAATGGCCATGTGCACTATCAACAACAAATACATCCACACCAGATTCATATAATGCTTTCGCTCTATCTAAAGTATCTTCACCAGTACCTATGGCTGCTCCTACTTGCAATCTGCCAGATAGATCTTTTGTTGCATTAGGATTTTGAGCAGATTTTTCTATATCTTTCATTGTGACTAATCCAGATAATTTATTATGCTCATCTAAGACTAATACTTTTTCTATTCTATTGTTATACATTAGTTTCATAACATCCTCTTGAGAGAACCCCTCTTCTACTGTTACTAATTTTTCAAAAGGGGTCATTATTGAGGAAACTGTTGCTTCCATATTATCTGCATATCTGAAATCTCGACTTGTAACGATTCCCTGTAATTTGCCCTCGTCTACAACTGGCATTCCAGAAATACTAAGCTCATTTGTAAGTTGTTTAAGCTCCCCAATAGATTTTTTTGAGTCAATAGTTACTGGATCTCTTACAATTCCACTTTCATATTTTTTTACTGTTTTAACTTCAGCTGCTTGTTCTTCAATTGAATTATTTTTATGAATAATCCCAATCCCACCTGCTTCAGCTAATGAAATTGCCATCTTAGATTCTGTTACTGTGTCCATTGCTGCAGACATAAGCGGAGTCCTAAGAGTTATGTTTTTAGTTAAATTTGATTCTATAGATGCTTCACTTGGAAGGAAATCGCTATACTTGGGTAGAAGCAATACATCGTCGAACGTTAATGCTTTAGATTTTAATTTGTCCATGACAGATTATAACTAAATGAAAAGGGAAAAAAAAGACTGGGACTATATCAACTATTCAAATCTTATCTTTAATATTTTGAATTAAATTTGATAGCTCTGGTTTATTTGCCCTTATTTCTTCCAATGATAGACCTTCGAGCTCATGAGGAAAAACCAACCATCGGTCAGTTTCATGAAGGAAATAGTCTGGTTTATTTCCAGTCTGAGTTTTATTCGGTTTGAAATATGGTGTTGCGACTCTCATTTCTGGTGTGTTTTTCTTACAAGCAGCTTTTATATCGCTCATAATTTGAGCTATCGAATTTCCAGTATCATGAACATCGTCAACAATTAATAATCTATCATCAGACTCTAACTTTCGAATGACATAATTTAGTCCGTAGACATTTACATTTTCTTTATGCTCACCAATGCCTAAATAATATGACGTCCTTATAGCAACATGATCTGATTTAATTCCCAAGACGCTTAAAAACTCTTGAACTGCAATTCCAATTGGAGCCCCTCCTCTCCACACACCAACTATATAGTTTGGTTCAAACCCGCTTTCATACACATTCCATGCTAATTGGAATGAATCCTTTAATAAGTCGTCTGATTTTATAAAAAGCTTTTCCATTAAATTTAATTATTTAAAAATTAAAACTTATTTTTGTCATAAATTGTCTAGGTGGTATTAGCTCTAAACCCGTTGCAGCAACTCCAAAAACATCTGTCATGCTTGAGTTAACTCCATCCTTATTAGTAGCATTTAATATCATAAAATCCAAACCCATGTCATTAGCAAAATCGATTCCAACTGTAAGGTTTACAACAGCATAAGCACCAATCGAGTCAACTATTGGATTATTAGATACTCTTTGTTCGAGCTCGCCCCTTTTAACGTATTGAGCAACTGCAGTTAAAAGATTTCCAGACGAAAGATCAGTTTCATATGTGAAGTTTATATCAGCAGTAAATTCTGGAGTTTTTGCTAATTTATTGCCTTTTACATTTTCTCTTAAGTCATATCTTAAGTCTTCTTGACCAAAAAAATATTGATAAGCGTCTACATTATCAAGAACATCATAATCTGATGTTACTTCTGAGTTTAGAAAGGATAAATTCATATCAACTGTAAAGGAATCTGTCACTAAACCTGTAAACTCAATCTCAATACCAGACATTTCAGATTTAGGTATGTTTGCAACACCTCCTCTATATGGGTCTGGATCAGTAGCTTGGAATTGTAGATTCTCATAATCATATGAGAATGCTGCAATATTTGCTCTAGCTCTTCCATCAAATAAATCAGTTTTTAAACCAAATTCTACAGAATCGACAGTCTCTGCTAAATATGTTGGAAAAACCATTGGCGGAGCATTATCGTTATCAAAACCAAATGTTAAGTTGCTACCGCCTGGCTTAAAGCCGCTAGCAAATGTTAAATAAACTATTGTTGCTTCAGCTAAATCATACTCACCAGTAATTCTTGTTGTGATTTCATCAGTAGTGCCTTCTTCTTGAAAGCTTTCTGTGTTTATGAAGTTACTAACATCTGTACCAAAAGTATCTTCAGAATATCTTAATCCAGAAACAACTCTAAAAGTATCACTAAAGCTGTATGTCGTTTGAGCATATACTGAAATAGATTCTCTATAAGGAAAAGCATCTGTGAAAAAATCAACATCGGCATTTGGTCCAAAAATATCAAACCTTCCAGGTATTCCATAATCATGCTGATAACAATAATTTGGATCTGCATAAGAGGCATCACAAACATACTTGAAGACTCCATCAAGATCATCATCTCTATAGCCTCTAATGACGTTTTCTATATCATGCTCCATATAAAAGGCACCTACAGTCCAATCAAGCTTGCCGTCCATTAGGGGTTCATTTGAAATAAGATTGATCTCAAATGTTTTTGTTTCTACCACAGAAGTTTCAGGACGAAATTCTGCTTGTTGATATGTAGAGCCAGATCCCAAACCTGGAATAGATAGCACAGCATCACCAAAATTATGTCTGTCATTATCTCTTGTTACTGAAATATCATCATCTTGAACGCTAGCTAATACTTTTAAACTTGCAAACCCAAGGTCTGATTCAAAAATCATAGCCGCCAAAGAAGAAGTAAGCTGTTGGTTTGAAACTGTATTTTGAGATAATTTTCGCATACCAGGTGATTGATCATCAATTCCTCTTATTGCTGCACCATTCCTGTCAACATCAAAATACTGTCCAAATACTCTTAATGAGGATGTATCACTTAGCTCAAACATCCAATCAGTTCTTAAGCTTATATTTGATGCATCATCAAGCTCCTGACCTGTAAAGATGTTTTTTGAGAATCCATCTCTTTCAGTCATAGATATTGAAAATCGTGTAGCAATTTTATCTGACAATGCGATATTTGAGGTTGTTCTGACTTTCTGTAATCCATAGCTACCAACAGTGATGTCTGCCTTAGATGAATTTTCAAGAGTTGAAGGTTTTTTACTTATTACATTAATTGCACCACCGGTTGAGTTTTGACCAAAAAGAGTTCCTTGAGGACCTCTAAGGACTTCGATTCTTTCTACATCTATAAAATCAGTTTGCAATGAAAATGGCGAGGCAATGAAGATACCATCTATATGAAATGCCACAGAAGGCGCCGCGATTGCATTCTGATTTGTTTCATTACCAACACCCCTTATTGAAATTACAGTTTTATATCCTTCATTTTTAGCAACAGTGACACCAGGCACTATTGAACTTAAATCAACAAATGAATTAATATTTTTTGCTTCAATCTCTGAGTCTGTGATGGCAGTAACGGCTTGAGAGATAGTTTGTAGACTTTCATCTCTTTTTTCAGCTGTGACTATAACTTCCTCAAATACCAATTCTTTTTCTTGAGCAAATGTATTAGTTGTAAATGAAAAAATTAAAATAAAAGTAAAAAATGTTTTCAATAACATGGTAAATTTCATAGTAAATGTATCCTCTTTAAAGATGTATTATTTATATAAATATATGCAACTTGTGTGCCAAATTAAAGTATGTATATAAGTTTTTGCAAGTAAAAAATTTAATCCTTATGTTAACACTTTCAACAACATCTGTGTCAGATAGAATATACTTATTTGCATGAAAAATTTCTTCAACAGTTTTTTTAAACTTGAATTAAATAATACAGATATTAAGTCAGAAATCATTGCTGGTTTAACAACCTTTTTAACAATGGCTTATATCATCTTTGTTAACCCACAAATCATGGAGGCAAGTGGAATGGACAAAGGTGCTATTTTTGTAGGGACTTGCTTAGCAGCTGCAATTGCTTGTTTTGTGATGGGTATTTTTGCTAACTGGCCAATTGGTTTAGCTCCAGGAATGGGTTTGAATGCATTTTTTACTTATACAGTTGTTGGAGAGATGGGTTATTCGTGGGAAGTTGCTCTTGGCGCGGTTTTCATCGCAGGTATCTTATTCTTTATCATGAGTATTACAAACCTTCGTAGCTGGATGATTGCTAGCATTCCTATGAATCTTAAAATCGCTATGGGGGCAGGAGTTGGTTTGTTTATTGGGATAATTGGACTTAAAAGTGGCGGTCTAATAGTAACTAATGAATCAACATTATTATCATTGGGTGACTTTTCAAAAATTGAAACACTTCTTGCTGCTGTTGGTTTTATTGTAATTTCAGCATTATCAATTAGAAAAATACCAGGCGCCATAATAATAGGAATATTAATAGTAACTTTGATTGCTATATTTTCTGGTCTTGTGAAATTTAATGGAATAATCTCACCGCCACCTGATATAGCTCCAACTTTTATGAAATTAGACATTCTAAGCGCATTTGATCTTGGTATGTTGACTGTGATTATGTCTTTTTTATTTGTTAACCTTTTTGACACTACAGGCACATTAGTTGGCGTAGCAACTAGAGCAAATCTATTAGATGAAAATGGTGAAGCTGAAAATCTGGATAAAGCTTTAAAAGCTGATAGTGGAGCTAGTATATTTGGAACATTTTTTGGATGCTCTCCTGTGACTAGCTATGTGGAAAGTTCTGCTGGTGTCGAGGCAGGCGGAAGAACTGGGCTTACTGCTGTAATTGTTGGGTTTTTGTTTGTCTTATCAATGTTCTTATCGCCACTTGCTGCAATTATCCCGGCTTATGCAACCTCAGGAGCATTAATTTACGTTGCAATTTTAATGCTTGGTGGCATGGAGAAGATTAATTGGTCTTGCCCACAAGAACTTTTACCAGCATTGGTAATATTGATTATGATTCCTCTAACATTTTCTATTGCTGACGGAATCGCTCTTGGATTTTTATCTTATGTAGTTTTAAAAATTTCAAATGGTGAAATAAAAAGTATTACATCAGCTGCTTGGTTTTTAACTTTGATTTTTATATCTAAGTTTATATTTTTATAAAAGTAACCCTAAAATATAAATTATTGTTAAGCCTGCATTTAAAACTATTAGAGTCATTTCTTTCCAAAGAAATCCAACAATAACCCATAATGAATTAGCAATAATAAATGCCCAATGATGATATTCTAGGGCTGGAACAAAGCTTGCTAGGACTGCAGCAAGAATTAACATCGCTGTAGCTATCCAGGCTATAAATTGATATGGCTTTTCGTTTTGATTCATTAATTAAACTTCTTTTTATTCACACTCTGTAAAAAGGTTGTCTGTTTTTGAAGCACATATAAAGTCGTTTTTGTGAAGGCCATTTATTTTGTGCGACCACCATGAAACTGTAACATTTCCCCACTCTAGAACAATTTCGGGATGATGATCTTCATCTTCAGCTAATTTAGCTACTTTATTTGTAAAGCTGACTGAATCCTCATAATTAGAAAAAGCAAAAGAGCATATTAACCTTTTGATATCGTTTTCTTCATGAATCATCCATGATGGTATTTGAGAAGCAAGAACTTTTATTTCTTGGTCCGTAAGTAAATCAGCATCTATCGTACAAGCCTCACAACTGCTTTGAGAAAGCTCATCTGACATTTAAATGCCCCCTTTCGATAACTTTGCAGGATCAAGCAATTTCTTAAGTTTGGCTTTTGATAAATCAGTTTCCTCAGAAGCAACATCAATTATGGACCTATTTTCTTTGTAAGCTTTTTTTGCAATAGTTGCAGCTTTCTCATATCCAATTATAGGATTTAGTGCAGTTACTAATATTGGATTTTTAGACAATGAAATTTCTAAATTTTTATGATTAACTTTAAATGTCTTAATGGCATTCTTGGCTAAAGCATTCATAGAGCCACTTAGAAGATTAATACTTTTCAATAAATTGTAAGCTATAACAGGCAGCATTACATTTAACTGAAAGCTGCCTGATTGTGCAGCTACAGTTATCGAAACATCATTACCAATAACATCAGCAGACGCCATCGAAACAGCTTCAGGGATAACAGGGTTTACTTTACCTGGCATAATACTGCTTCCTGGCTGCAATGCTTTGAGCTCAATATCTGCGATACCAGCCAACGGTCCGCTATTCATCCATCGTAAATCATTAGAAATTTTCATTAACATAACAGCTAAATTTTTTAATTCACCAGATAGTTGAACAGAACAATCTTGAGCACTTAATTCATGATAAAAATTATCAGCTGGAGTGTATTTACATTTATTGCCTGAGAGTTTGGTGATTTCTTGTGCAAAAAATTTTGAAAATTGCTTGTGAGCATTTATTCCACTACCTACAGCAGTTCCACCTTGAGGCAATTCAAGAAATTTCTTTTCTAAAATTTTAAGCATTTCTTTAGAAGATTGCAGTTGACTAGACCACGCCTTTAATTCTTCTGAAAAATCTATTGGCATTGCATCCATAAGATGCGTTCTGCCAGTTTTAATTGTTCCTTTTAAGGAATCAGCTTTATCATCAATTGATTGAATTAGATTATCTAGTGATGGAAATAATTTCTTAGTTAGGTCCATATGAGCGCTAATTTTAATTGCAGTAGGTATTACATCATTGCTGCTTTGGCTCATATTTACATCATCATTTGGATTAATTTTAATTTTTGAAAACTTGGATGCTAAATTTGCTATGACTTCATTAGCATTCATATTTGAACTTGTTCCCGACCCCGTTTGAAATACATCAATTGGAAATTCATGATGATGTTTTTCCTGCCAAACTTCTTTGGCGGCTTTTGATATAGCTTTAGATTTTTTTGATGGAATTAACTTAAGGCGTAAATTTGCTCTTGCAGCAGCATCCTTTATTAAGCCTAAAGAAGATACAAATGACTTTGTAAATGGAAAGTCCATTTTTATTCCGCTTATTGGAAAATTATTTATTGCCCTTTGTGTTTGAGCTCCCCAAAGTGCTTTTGAGGGTACTTTTACTTCACCAAGACTATCTTTTTCAATTCTATATTTCATATTTACGTCTTATTTTGATAAGCTATTTTAACATTATAGAGCTTAGGAGAATAAAAACTATGTCAAATGTTTCGCCCATTAAAATCGATATTACAAATGGTAAATTACCAATTAAAGAAAAAGGTTTAGTTTTTCAAGAATTTGCTAATCCAGCGGAAGAAAGACGAAATCAATTAGAGAAATTAGCAGCTGGGTTTAGGCTCTTTGACTATTTTGGTTTTAATGAGGGTGTTGCTGGTCATATTACTTATAGAGATCCTGAATTTAAGGATCATTTTTGGGTAAATCCTTTAGGTGTCCACTTTTCACAGATTTCTGTTTCTGATTTATTATTAGTAAACCATGATGGCAAGGTAGTTCAAGGAGATAAAGATGTTAATGTGGCAGCCTTTGCAATTCATTCAAGGCTTCATAAGGCAAGGCCGGATGTAAATGCAGCAGCACATTCACACTCAATTTATGGCAGAACTTTTTCTACTCTCGGAAAACTTTTGGATCCAATTTCTCAAGATGCATGTGCATTTTATGAAAATCAGGGAATTTATGAGGATTTTTCTGGTGTTGTTGAGGAAGTAAATGAAGGAGACGAAATTGCTAAAGCATTGGGAGATAAAAAAGTTGCAATTCTTCAAAATCATGGAATTTTAACGACAGGCCCATCAGTAGACATCGCCCTTTGGTTTTATATGTCAATGGAAAGATGCTGTCAGGCTCAGTTAATGGCAGAGGCTGCTGGTGAGCCAAAGATTATTCCACACGATACTGCAATTAAAACAAGAGAATTCATAGCCAATGATATTGCTGCTTGGGCAAGTTATCAACCTGCATTTGATAAAATAATCAAAATGCAGCCAGACCTTTTAGATTAACTTGCTGGAATAATTATTGCTTTTGTTTCCAAGCATTCTTCGAGACCATGTTTTCCATGCTCTCTTCCATTACCTGATGCTTTGTAGCCACCAAAAGGAGCTGCATTTCCTCTAGCTCCTCCATTTATAGTTATTTGCCCAGCTCTTATTTGGTTTCCAACTTCAATCGCATGTGATAATTCACCTTGAACATACCCTGCCAGACCATATTCGGTATCATTGGCAATATCAATTGCTTCTTCCTCAGATTCGTATTTCATAATACATAAAACAGGTCCAAATATTTCCTCCTTAGCTATTGTCATATCATTCGTTACATCTGCAAAGACAGTCGGCTTAACATAATATCCTTTGCCATAACCATCAGGCCTCTCAACACCTCCAGCAACTAACTTTGCACCTTCTTCAATTCCAATTTCTATCATCTTAATGACCTTTTCATATTGAGTTTTATTTGAAATGGGCCCTAATCTAAACTCACCATTTGGATCACCGACAGTTGTACTATTTGCAGTTGCTACTGCAAATTCAACTGCTTTGTCATAATTCTTTGAAGAAACTAACATTCTTGTTGGCGCATTGCATGATTGGCCTGAATTTAAGAAACAATGCCCTGCACCACCTTTAACTGACTTTTCAAGATCAGCAACATCATCAAGAATGATATTTGCAGATTTTCCACCCAATTCTTGCTGTACTCTTTTAACAGTTGTTGCCGATGCTTGTGCTACGGCGATACCGGCTCTCGTGGAGCCAGTAAATGACATCATATCCACTTTTTCATGTTCTGATAATGCTGCTCCAACTATTGGTCCGTATCCATTAACTAAATTAAACACGCCTTTGGGCACACCTGCATCATGCATCACCTCAGCAAGCAACATGGAGCAATATGGAGATATTTCACTTGGTTTTAAAACCATTGTGCAACCTGTTGCAATAGCTGCAGAAACTTTGGTTGTAATTTGATTCATAGGCCAATTCCAAGGAGTTATCATGCCAATTACTCCAATTGGCTCTCTCCTCAGCGTATAGCCACCCTCTTCTTTTTCAAACTTGTACTCTTCAAGCGCTTCTAAAGTCTCTTTAAAATTAATTAAACCAGTGTTAGCCTGCGCTCTTTCGGATAGCCAATTTGGAGCACCCATTTCTTTTGTAATCACTTCAACAAAATCTTTATACCTATTTTCGTACTCTTGAATGATTTTCTTTAAAAGATCAACTCTTTCTTGTTGTGTGGATTTTGAGAAAGACGCAAAAGCATCACTAGCGGAATTAACTGCGGCGTCAATATCATCTTTTGTTCCTGCAGTAACTTGACCGATAACCTCTTCGTTTGCAGGATTTATTACATCTATTAATTCATTTGAATCAGATTTAATCCATTCACCATTAATATAGAAATTTAAATCATTGCTCATAAGTTTCTCCACAAAATTTAAGAATAAAATTATAACTAAATACTTTTAAATGGACTAGAAGGATAACTAGAATAGTCCTTTAATTTCTTTATTTTCATCTAATCCAATAGCCTCAGCTGCTGGTATTCTTGGCAATCCCGGCATAGTCATAATTTCACCACAAACAACTACAACAAATTCAGCTCCAGCTGAAAGCCTAACTTCTCTAATGGGAACATCATGACCTACTGGGGCACCCATTAGCAATGGATCCGTTGAAAAGCTGTACTGTGTCTTTGCCATACAAATTGGATAATCACCAAAACCATCATCTTCAAGTTTTTTAAACTGATTCCTTACTCTTTTATCTGCAATAATTTCTGCTGCGCCATAAATATTTTTAGCAATATACTCTGTTTTATCCCATAAAGTCATTTCATTTTTATACAAAGTTTTAAATTCAGATGAATTAGAATCTGCAATTTTAGCAACTTCTTCAGCAAGATCAGCAGCACCCTTACCGCCCTTTTCCCAATGTGATGAAATTTTGCATTGAACTCCAATATTCTTACAAAAATTAATTATTTGCATGTGTTCATTTTCGGTATCAGTCACATAATCATTTATAGCAACAACAACTGGGACACCAAATTTACCTATATTTTCTATATGCTTTCCAAGATTCTCACAACCCTTTAAGACCGCATCAACATTTTCAGAACTAAGTTCTTCTTTTTTAATACCCCCATGCATTTTCAATGCTTTGGTTGTAGCAACTAAGACTACAGCATCAGGTTTAAGTCCAGACTTTCTGCACTTAATATCAAAAAATTTTTCTGCTCCTAAATCAGCTCCAAACCCAGCTTCAGTTACAACATAATCAGCAAGCTTTAGAGCTGTCTTTGTAGACACTACTGAATTACATCCATGAGCTATATTTGCAAATGGGCCACCATGCATAAACGCTGGATTATTCTCTAGTGTTTGAACTAAATTTGGTTGAAAAGCATCTTTTAATAATGCTGTTATTGCTCCATCAGCATTAAGCTGTTTTGCTCTTATAGGATCATTAGATCTTGTATAACCAATAACAATGTTTCCAATCCTATTTTGCAAATCATCAATATCTGAAGCTAAACAAAATACTGCCATAATTTCAGATGCTACTGTTATATCATATCCACTTTGACGAGGTATTCCATTACCGGTTCCACCCAACCCACATGTAATATCTCTTAAAGATCTATCATTCATATCAACCACTCTTTTCCAAGTTATTCTTCTTGGATCAATATCTAACTGATTATCCCAATGAATATGATTATCAATTAAGGCCGATAACAAATTATGAGCGGCCCCAATGGCATGAAAATCTCCAGTAAAATGCAGATTTATATCTGTCATTGGAATAACTTGCGCATATCCGCCGCCAGCAGCCCCACCCTTCATTCCAAAGCATGGGCCTAAACTAGGCTCCCTTAAGCAAATCATTGCTTTTTTTCCAATATGGCATAGACCGTCAACCAAGCCAACACTTGTTGTTGTTTTACCCTCTCCAGCTGGAGTTGGAGAAATAGCAGTTACTAGAATTAATTTACCATCATCATTTCTTGATAGTGAATTAATGAGTTTATTGGAAAGCTTAGCCTTATCATCTCCAAATCTAATGAGATCATCATTTTGAATATTTATCGACTTAGCAATTTCATCAATAGGTTTTTTTTGAGCAGCGTTTGCTATCTCTAAATCGCTTGGATATGTTGCCATATTTCCTCCATATACCCCTAAAATCAATACTTAGTATACATAAGGCCCAATTTGGAAACTACAAAAATATATATTAATTTTTGGCAGCTTTAAAAGCGTCAATTGCTCTTAATCTTGATTGTTTTAGATCTAAAATCTGTGTTGGATAATTTACACTATGTCTTATTTCATTTGATGGGTCATGTATCTCATTTTTATCTACTTCACTTAATTCAGGTACATATTTCTTGATAAATAATCCATCTTTATCAAAATTTTTTGATTGAGTTAGTGGGTTAAAAATTCTGAAATAAGGCGCTGCATCTGTACCTGTTGAACTGCTCCATTGCCATCCCCCATTATTTGATGAAAAATCCCCATCAATTAAATTTTGCATGAAAAAAGCTTCTCCAATTCGCCAATCATGTAGCATATTTTTAGTAAAAAACATTGCTACAACCATTCTTAATCTGTTGTGCATCCAGCCCTCTTTTCTTAACTGCCTCATGGCTGCATCAATAAACGGAAAGCCAGTTCTTCCATTCTTCCATGCATCTAATTCATTCTCATCGTAACGCCACTTTATTTTATTTGAATAATCTTGAAATGGTTTGCTCTTACTTACTTTCGGGAAAGAAAACATTATATTTTTATAAAATTCTCTCCATATAATTTCATCTATCCATTTTGTGATGCCTTTTTCTCCGGAATCCACCTCAAAATTATTCTTTTTTAATGCTTCTAAAATACACCTTCTAGAAGAAATAATTCCTAAAGCTAAATATGGGGATAATCTACTGGTGCCATCGACTATTGGATCGTTTCTGTCTTTTGCATAATTGATAACATGATTATCTAAATATTTTATCAGAATATCTTTTGCATTCTTCTCACCTATTGGCCATAAAGACATGTCTACTGAATGTTCAGTATCAAAAGAAAAGTCGAAGGTGCTAATATTTGAAGATATATTAATTTTTTCTTTAGATGTGTAATTAAATTCAATATCGAGAAGATCAATATTAAAATTTTCTATCCATCTCTTTTTAAAGGGGGTAAATACCGAATATGGCTTTCCTTCAATAGTCTTGAACTCACCTGGAGAAAAAACAACTTGGTCATTGAATGAAATATGATCAATGTTTTGATTTTCTAAAATTTTTGCGACATTTTTATCCCTTTCTTCTTCATTTAACCCAAATTGATTATTCCAAAGAACATTTGTTATAGATCTATCTTGGATGATTTCAAGAACCTTATTTGGAATGTCAAAAAATCCATCTGAAAAAATTATTGTTAATGGAATATTTAATTTGTTCAATGATTTTTCTAAACTCTTAAGATTTTCAATCAAGAATTCGATCTTACAATTAGATTCGTTATGTATCTTAAATTGCTCAGGCGAGTATATGTACAGACAATGTACTTCATTTGAGTGAGTGCATGCATACCTTAGCGCTGGGTTATCGTCCATACGTAAGTCATTTCTAAACCAAACCAAACTCTTCATTATTTTATATTTTTGAATTTGAAAAAATTACATCTACTTGATGGTTATCTTGAATATTAAATATTTTTGCTGTGCCTCCAGCAGATTCGATAATTGCTGCACCTGCTAGGACATCCCAAATATATATACCATTCTCTTTATAAAGATCTCCTTTACCACATGCTACATAGCATGATGCCATTGCCGCAGACCCTATCATTCGTAATTTCTTCCAAGATTGCATATCTTTAATCATATTATTAAGAGCCTCATCAGAATAGTCAGTATTATGAGGAAGCCCTGTTATTAATATTCCATCTTTTTTTTTGTCTACGTTTGAAACGCTAATTGGATCATTATTTAACATGGCTTTTTTTTCAAGGTTATTACCAAGATATAAATCATCATTGTTAAAGTCATAAATAACCCCTACTAACGGTTTCATCTTATTAACAAGGCCAATTGAAACGCAGCAAAAAGGTATATCTCTTTTATAATTTGCCGTCCCATCTAGAGGGTCTACTACCCAATAAGTATCTCCAAGATTATCTTCTGATTTGCCACTTTCTTCGGCAAGGATTGGATAACGCGAATTTTGAGTTATATATTCTTTTATTAAATTTTCAGAAGATATATCTGCTTTTAACTTTGTATCTCTTAAATCACTAAAAATTTCTTTATTTAATTCATCTTTTGAATCAACTAATAGCTGACCAGAAGATCTTGCTGCCTCTATAGCAATATTTATCTCAAAATCTAAGTTGTCTATGTCCATTTAACCTTTATATTCAACTTTATATATTACATCGAACTTATCATCAGATATAAGCATTGATCCGTCGCTCATTACAAATGGTGATACTGGTCTTCCCCAAACATTTTGACCATCAAGCCATCCAGTTATAAAGTCTTCTTGAGATACATAATTTCCATCTTTATCGAGATTTATAAGTATCACTTTATAGCCGGATTTCTTAGATCTGTTCCACGATCCATGAAGAGCAATAAATACATTGTTTTTATATTTTTCAGGGAATCTATCATCATCATAAAATGCAATGCCAAGTGGAGCAACGTGCGGTCCTAATTCAGCAATGGGATCAATGAATTCCCTTTTCACAGTTGGTATAAACTTTCCAAATTCTGGGTCAATAACATCTTTTGCATGCTTGTAAGGATATCCAAAAAAACTGCCTTCTTTATCCACAACATTTAATTCACATGAAGGAGAGTCATCACCTAGCCAGTCTCTACCGTTGTCAGAAAAATATAATTTTTTTGTGACAGGATGCCAGTCTATTCCAACAGAGTTTCTAACTCCATCTGCAACCATTATCAGTTTTCCATTTTCATACTTGTGTATTGCAGCAAATCTCTTATCTTTGGTCTGAGGCTCAAGACAAATATTACAAGGGACACCAATTGGAATATACAAATTATTGTCTGGTCCAAATCTTAAATGCCTAAATCCGTGCCAAGTCTCAGAAGGCAAATCATTCATATATAACTCGATAATTGGTGAATCTTCCTTGTTTGATGTTAAATAATTATCTATATCTTTGATTATCCAAACTTCCTCTATTTCAGCAAAATATAAATCGCCATTATGATAAGTAACTCCTGTAGGATTTTGTAAACCAGATACGACTGTTATCTTAGTTTCTGCATATCCATCTTTGTCAGCATCAAAGAGAGCAAAAATTTTATCTCCATTTTTAGAGCCAACAATAATGAAGCCTTTTTTTGTTTCAGTGATTTGTCTAGGTGATTCAAGTTCGTCTGCAAAAATGCTTATTTCAAAACCTTTAGGTAGAGATAATTTATCAATATTTGATTCCGCACTAATAAAAAATGAAAAAAAGTATATTAAAGATATAATAAATATACATTTAATTAACTTAAGGTCTATATATAATTTACGCATAGTAGTTATTAAAAAGTAAAAATGGAACTTACAATAATACTTGATTATATAATAATAAGCATAATTGCATCTATGGCTATTAATTCTATATTACGTAATTATGCAAAAAAATATCATTTACTAATAGATTTACCAGATAGAAGTAGAAAATTTCACAAAAGAGCGACTCCTCTGACAGGCGGAATTGGAATTTTGGCTGCATTGTTAGTATCTGGTAAATTATATATTGATTTAAATAACCTTAATGGCTACGTGCCAGATTTTACGTATCAACTAATGGTTATTTCAATTCCTTTGCTTGGCCTATTCTTAATTGATGATTTCTTGAAGGGAAGAAAAGAAAGATCTAATCAAGAAGAAAAAAAGGATGAGAAAAAATCGACAGGCTTGAAGGCATGGCATAGGATTTTGATTCAATGTCTTTTATCTATTTATATAATCTATACCACAGATGTATATATATATTCACTCGGAGACTTATTTGGCTTTGGCGCAATAAACCTAGACATTTTTAGTGTGCCTTTTACTGTTTTTTGTGTTGTTGGTATTATGAATGCCTTCAATATGATTGATGGGATTAATGGACTTTGTTCTGGTTGTGCAATGTTAGCTTTGCTGTTGATTGGTTTCTTTTCTGGATTAATTTATGACTCAATGCTGGTATTGATAATTGGTTCTATGATTGGTTTCTTGATATTTAATTTAAGATTTTTTGGCAAAAAACGTGGCGTATTTCTCGGAGATAGTGGTTCAAATCTTATAGGTTTTTGGGTAGCTTGGTCTGCGATATATGCCTCTCAAAATGAATTGAGTAATGTTGAGCCAATTACTATGGTTTGGTTTGTTGCAATACCTTTTCTTGATTGCATCGGACTTATTTTCTCAAGAATGAAGAAAGGATTAAGCTGGACAGCTGCCGGAAGAGATCATATTCATCACAAACTAATGCGCAAATTTTCTCCTGAAGGCACTCTTCTAATTATTTTAGTAATAACATTAATAACTGGCCTAATGGGTATTTATATACAAAACAATTTTTCAACAGCTACATCATTATTATTATTTATAATCTATAGTGCTATATATTTTTTATATGCAAGTTATTTTGAAGACCATAAAGGAATAGCCGAAAGTGAAAATGTTTAATTTTTTTAAGAGAAACAAAGAAGAGCCTAAGATAGAGCAAACAAGTTTTGAGATTGAGCTCACAGCCTCTGTTTTAGCCTATGAGCTTGCAAGGTCAGATGGTGAAATTACAGAAGATGAGTTATCAGTTCTAATGACAGAAATTGAAGACATTGCAGAAAAGGTCGGAAAAGATAAACAAGAAATACTTAAAATAATTGAGATATATAGTGATGATAGCGTTTCATTTTATGAGTTTGTTGAAGATATAAATAAATATTATTCAAAGGAAGAAAAGCTTAATTTATTAAAATTTATGTGGCGAATGGCATATGCCGACAATAAATTAGATGTCGACGAAGAGAGGCTAATAAGAAGGATGGCTGATTTAATTAAGATAAAAGATATGGAAGTTCTAAAACTTAAAGACCTATTTAAATCTTAGTATTCTATAAAGCTAGCATTATCAATTAGGAATTGTTCAGCTCTAGCTCTGTTGCATTTGCCTGGATAATGTTGAATATTCTCATCATATAGGTCATCACCAACAAAAGTAAACATTTGGAGTAAAATTACGCACTTTTCAAGTTCATTCACTCTATTGTCATTAAAAAGTTCATTAGCTAAAGATTCAAAAGTATTTAAGTTAGATTGTACCCTTAGATTTTTTCTGTTATCTAACACCATATATGATGCATCTAGATTTCCCTTTGAAATAATAGGTTGCCAGACTACGGAGTTTGTTGATTCTCCTGGAGCTCCAGTTTTAGCAAAATTTGTCCAAAACCTCATCATGTTTCTTGATAAATAAAATTTGGACACCCCTGTAGGGTATATCAAACTGGACAAAGGATAGCCGCCAACTAGTTTTGTATTTCCAGCTAATAAAGGAATTTCAGTGGCGTGTGCAGCTCCAATAAGTTTTCTAAAATCAGCTATCAAATATCTTCTGTGATCGTCCCAGTCATACCTATATGAATAAAGGTTTTTATTTCCTGATTTATATAAACCATTGAGAGGAGTATCAACTCCTCTTATTTTCCAAGCAGAACTCCTGTAATAATTAAAAGCTTCAAAGGCATCTTCATCTTTTAATACAACTTTTGGAATTCCAAACAATGCGCTTGCGGCTGAATAATCTAATTCTACGAAGTATTCTGCAGCAGATAACCATAATTTAACCTCATCGCGATTGGACCCTGCGATTGTTGGAACTTTATTGATATATTGTGGATCATTTAGAGCTTTTCTTAATCCAATCTCAGGTATGACTATGCCGTCAGCTGTAAGCAAAGGCAATTCTTCATACGACTCTCTTTCAGAATAATATTTAAAGAATTCTTCTGACGTTAAATTCAATAATATACCTCTTATTTCTTCACTTGAGTATTGTTTATTTGGGCTAGACTGCACTTGATCATTAAGAATATTATTGACGACATTCCAACTGGAATAAGCAGATGTAGAAGATGGTTTTTTTGGTTTATATGCATTAATCGGAGTTATTGATGTTGTGTAACCAGACATTGCAATAGCTTTATGAAAAAGACCTTTTGATTTTGCAGAAACAAGTAACGAAAACACATTATGTCCGCCAGCAGATTCTCCAAAAATCGTTACATTTTCTGGATCACCTCCAAAAAGATGAATGTTTTCTTGCACCCAATTCAAAGCAGCTATTATATCTAGGGTTCCAAAATTAGAAGACTTATCAACCCCAGACTGAAAACCTTGAATGGATGGATGTGTAAACCAGCCAAAAGGACCTAATCTATAATTTATCCTTACTACGATTACATCATGCCTTTTAGCCATCTTGCTGTAATCATACAAATCTTTAAGACCAGAGGTATTTCCGCCCCCATGAATCCAAAACATTACTGGAAGAGGAGTGTCTGTTTTTTTTGCTGGAGCAACTATGTCTAAATATAAACAGTCTTCGGTGCCAGTAAGAATGCCATTACCATCAGCACCACCAAGAGAAGATGGTCTTTGAACGCAGAAATTGTCTTCTTTGGGTAAGATGATATTTTGAGGTTCATTAATTGTTCTTGGAGCTTTCCACCTTAGTTCATTTAGAGGTGGTTGAGCATAGGGGATATCATCCCAATATAAAACATTATTTTTCTTAACGCCATCAACGGTACCTGACTTTGTAACTACCTCATAGTCAGCAATAATCATTGAAGAGAATATTAGAAAAATTAATAAAGAATAATTATTTTGTAATTTCAATTTTATTTTTTTATAAATTATTATAGATGCAGGTTAATATTATATATTATTTTCGGGATGTAGCGCAGTCTGGTAGCGCACTACACTGGGGGTGTAGTGGTCGTCGGTTCAAATCCGGCCATCCCGACCAT
>MDSV01231207.1_pt1 | contig 21662 bp, 23 predicted proteins | sample 810851 | NCBI WGS metagenome assembly MDSV01 (sample SAMN05326640, study PRJNA326480) | marine metagenome | isolation source: seawater | place: Atlantic Ocean: North East | collected 2012 | reverse complement strand
AATGTTACAAAAAGAATTGGAATAGATAAGCTTTTTGATGGGATTTTTGATATTCGAGATTGTGACTTTATTCCAAAGCCTTCTAAGGAACCCTATAAAAAATTGGTTGAAAGTTACAAAATTGAGCCACAATATTGTATATTCTTTGAAGATATTGCAAGAAATTTAAAACCGGCATACGAAATGGGAATGAAAACTGTTTGGATTAAAAATGATGAACCTTGGGCAGCAAAATATTCGGACTCGGATTTCATCAATTACAAGACTGACAACTTGGCAAAATTTTTAAAGGAGATTAATGGTTTACGATAATTTAGCAAAGATAATAAACGAAAGTTTTGAGAAAAAAGAAAAAGTAGGTCCAAAATCCGAAAAAAAATTGGTTAAAGCTATCAATGAAACTATTAATTTAGTTGATAGTGGAAAAATTAGAGTAGCAAATAAACAAAATGGTAACTGGATTGTAAATCAATGGATTAAAAAAGCTATTTTGTTAAGTTTTAGAATAAATAAGATGGAGATGATTAAAGGTCCCTACACTACTTGGTATGATAAAGTTCCTGGAAAGACTGTAAAGTGGAAAGAGAAAGATTGGAAAAAAGCAAGTTACCGTCATGTTCCTAATGGGGTCGTTAGAAAAGGTGCATACATTGCTAAAAATGTAGTTTTAATGCCTAGCTTCGTAAACCTTGGAGCTTATGTTGATGAAGGTACAATGATTGATACTTGGGCATCTGTTGGTTCATGTGCTCAGGTTGGAAAAAATTGTCATATTTCTGGGGGTGCAGGTATAGGAGGTGTATTGGAACCTCTTCAAGCAGGTCCAGTAATAATTGAGGATAATTGTTTTATCGGCGCTCGATCTGAAATCGCTGAAGGTGTTTTAGTGGAAGAAGGTGCAGTATTATCAATGGGAGTTTACATTGGCGCATCCACAAAAATAATAGACAGGAACTCTGGAGAAATATTTTATGGTAAAGTTCCTGCTTATTCAGTTGTGGTTCCCGGAAGCTTACCTAACAAATCGAACCCTCATGGACCTTCATTGTATTGTGCAGTTATAGTCAAAAAAGTTGACGAAAAAACTAGAAGCAAAACTTCAATTAATGATTTATTAAGAGACTGATGACTATAATAAACGAATTACAGTTATCAAAAGACTTAATAAGATTTCCAAGCGTCACTCCAAGAGATGCAGGTGCGATTAATTTTTTAAGTAAAAAATTAAAAAAACTTGGATTTAATTGTAAAATTTTAGAATTTAAGGATAGAAAGAGTAAACCAATTAAAAATCTTTATGCTAGATTAGGTAGGAAAGGACCTAATCTGTGTTACGCGGGACACACCGATGTTGTGCCCCCTGGAAATATTGCTGATTGGTCTATAAATCCTTTTAAACCAAAAGTTATAAAAAACAATCTTATTGGCAGAGGTGCAAATGATATGAAAAGTTCGATTGCGTGTTTCGTATCTGCGGTAAGTAAATTTTTACAAAATAATTCAAAATTTAATGGCTCAATAAGTTTTTTAATAACTGGCGACGAAGAAGGGTATGCAATTAATGGTACAAAAAAGGTAGTTGAATATCTTAAAAAGAAAAAGGAAAAAATTGATTTTTGTATTGTAGGTGAACCGACTAATCCGAGACGACTTGGCGAAATGATTAAAATTGGAAGAAGAGGAAGTTTATCTGGAAAAATTGTAATTACCGGAACTCAAGGACATATCGCATATCCTCATCTTTCAAATAATCCAATAAATACCTTAGTTTCTATTTGTAAAAAGCTTAAAGAGAAAAAACTAGACAAGGGAAATAAAAATTTCCAACCGTCAAACTTAGAATTTACCTCAATTAATGTTGATAATAAAGCTCACAATTTAATACCAGCGAGAGCCAAAGCCCAATTTAACATAAGGTACAATAATTTTCATAATGCAAATTCTTTAAAAAGAAAAATTTCCTCTTTAGTAAAAAATATATGTAAAAAGAAAAATTGTAACTATAAAATTGATTATATGGCTAATGGAGACTCTTTTTTAACAAAACCAGGAAAAAATATTTTTATGGTTAAAAAAATAATTAAAAAGATTACTAAAATTAATCCAAAATTTTCCACTACTGGAGGAACTTCAGATGCAAGATTTATAAGGAAAATTGCTCCTTGTGTTGAGTTTGGCTTAGTAAACAAAACTATGCATAGAGTAGATGAATGCGTCTCTATTTCTGACTTAAAAAAACTAACGAAAATATACAATTATTTTTTAGTAGAGTATTTTAAGTGAAATTATACAAAATAAAAAAATCAAAGATAGACAAGAATGGCCTTTACGCTAATCGTGACATTAAAAGTGGTACAAAAATAATTGAGTATAAAGGAAAAATAATTTCAGTAAAACAAACCGAAATCGATCCTAAGTTTGATAATAGCAAAGCAATTTATCTTTTTAATTTAAATAAACGCTATGACCTTGACGGGGATCATGATTTTAATATTGCGAGATTAATAAATCATTCTTGTAATCCTAATTGTGAAGTATTTGGCCGGGGATTAAAGGTTTGGGTTTATGCAATGAAGAATATTAAAAAAGGTGAAGAATTATCTTATGATTATGGCTTTAGTTTTGACGAAAGTTTTAGGCAATTTCCGTGCAAATGTGGGTCAAAGAACTGTATTGGATATATTGTGCGCGAGGGATCTAGATGGAGAATTAAAAAATTAAAGAAAAAAAAAATTTAAAATGAAAAGAATTTTATTTATAACTACAAGAAATCCTTATTCAGGACGATACTCGGGTGACGTAATAAGATCGTTCAAAATTATAAATGTGTTAAAAAAACGATACAAAATTGATTTAGTTTTTCTTGGAAAAAAAGGTAATTTAAAAATAAAAGATTTAAATATAATCTCCTTCAAACACCCAAATTATTTAAAAAAGATTTTTTATTGTTTAATATCTTTATTTAAATTTGAACCAATCCAATTTGGTTTATTTTATTCAGAAAGCATGAAGAATTACATTCAGGAAAATTCAAATAAATATGATGTAATATTTTTTCATCACATAAGATCTAGTCAATTTCTGCCAAAGAGTTATTATGGTAAAACTATTCTTGATATGGGAGATTTATACTCTGATAATTATTCCCAAACATCAAAATATTTGAGTTTTTTAAATCCATTTAAATATATTTATTACTTAGAAAGTTTTATAATTAAAAGTGTTGAGGCCAAAATTTTTTCTATATTTGATAAAGTACTACTTTTTTCAAAGAGAGAGGTAGATAAAGTAAATAAATCATATGACTCTATTAACAAAATAATTCAAATAGATGAGTCTGTAGAAAAATTACACAAAAAATTAAAATTTTCTTCCAAAAACTTTAAAATTTTATTTGTAGGTAATTTAAATTATCTTCCTAATATTCTTGCTTGTAAAAATTTTATCATTGAAGTTTTACCTAAACTTACAAAAATAATTCCTAATATTAAATTTTGTATAATTGGAGACATAAAAGATAATGACAGAACTCGGTTATCTAAATATAACAACGTCGAAATCTTAGGATCGAAAAAGGACATTTCAAAATATGCAAAAAATTCTATTTGTGGGTTAGCAAATTTAAGTATTGCCACTGGAGTTCAAGTAAAAGTTTTAACATACATGACTTATGGTTTGCCGGTAATATGTAGCGATCAAGTCGCCAAAAATTTTGATAAGAACGTTTTAAGTTACAAATCAAATACAGACCTTATCAATATAATTAAAAAATTAAAAAATAAAAAAGAATTTTGGAATTCTTTTTCTAAAAAATCTTACTCTTTTGTCAGAAAATTTAAATGGGAGAATATAAGTAAGAGATATTTTAAAATTGTAGACGCCTAGTAGAATATTTTTTTTAAATAAAGTCCCTCAGGAGGTGCTGGTGGAGCACAATTTTCTCTTTTTTTGGAATTAATAACTTCTTTTACCCTCTCAGGCTTCCACTTGTTTTCTCCAACATATTTTAAACATCCTACCATTGATCTTACCTGTTTTTGTAGAAATGATTTTGACTCAATTAGAAAAATGATTTTGTCCTTTTTCTTTTTTACACTTATCATAGATATTTTTCTTATAGGACTCTTGGCTGAACATGATGAAGATCTAAAAGCCGAAAAATCATGTTTGCCTTTAAAGTATTTTATAGCTTTTTTTATTTTTTTAAATTCTAGTTTTTTTTTCACTAACCAAGCCCTATCTTTATCGATAGCTAATTTTGACTCTCTATTGGATATTATATATTCGTATAAGCGTTTTTTTGCACTATGTCTTGCATGAAAATTTGATTTTTTTACTTCTAAGTTTGTAATTGATATTGGATATTTATTGAGAAAATGATTTACAGAAGACAGAAACTTAAATTTATTTTGAATTTTTTTCTTATATAAAAAATTTGCGCATTGAGCCTCGGCGTTCACACCAGTATCAGTTCTTCCTGAGCCATTAATTCTAATTTTATTTTTAAGAACTTTAGAAAGGGCTGTTTCAATAATTGCTTGAATTGATTTTCCATTTTTTTGAATTTGCCAACCGACGAATCCTTTTCCCAAATATTCAATTGTAATTTTATAATTAATTGTCAAATTAGAGTTTCCCCTTTTTTTATTTGGTAACCCGCTAAAAAGCTTTTAGTATCCATAATTTTTTTTCCCTCCTTTTGAATTTTTTCAACCTTTAATGCGCCATTCCCACAAGCTATAGTTAAATTATCATCTATTACTTCACCTTTTTTCCCATTTTTATTTATTTCACTTGCATGAATAATTTTTATTCTGTTATTTTTGTGTTTAAACCAAGCCCCTGGAAAAGGGTTTAAGCCTTTTATTTTTGAAATAATGATATTGGCAGGATTGCTCCAGTCAATTTGTGACTCTGACTTTAGAATTTTTTTTGCATAGGTAGCCTTTTTGTTATCCTGATTGATAAACTTATATTCACCTGACTCAAGAATATTCAAAGTATCTATTATTAATTTGGATCCCAACTGTGAAAGTTTTTTACTTAGTGATAAAAAATCGTCATCTTTTTCAACTTTTAATTTTTCCTGTAACATTACGGGTCCTGCATCTAATTCTTCGATTATTTTCATTATACTTATTCCAGTTTCTTTGTCTGAATTCATTAGGGATCTTTGAATTGGTGCAGCTCCTCTCCATTTTGGCAACAAAGAGGCATGAATATTTATAAAATGAATATTCTGTATTGATAATATCTTTTTTGGTAAAATTTTACCGTATGCTACAACAACAATTACATCTGGGTTACTTTTTTTTAAGTAATCTAATTCCTCTTCGCTATTTATCTTCTCTGGACTTCTAATATTTAGACTGTTTTTTTCTGAAAAAATTTGAACTGGAGAGAAAATTTTTTTTAATCCCCTATTTTTTTTTTTTGGAGACTGAGTGTAAACAGTTAAAATCCTATGTTTAGAATCGTGAATAGTTTTTAATATTGGAACAGCAAATTCAGGTGTTCCCATGAAAATAATTTTTAATGACATCTGTCTTAAAGTACGATTTTATTTATTTCTTTTTTTTGTTTTATAAGTTTTTTTATTATCATATCTTTTTTTAATTTTGATAAATAATCGATAAACAAAACTCCATTAAGATGATCAACCTCATGCTGTATGCAAGTTGCCATTAACCCCTTTGCTTTTAAGTTTCTTTCTTTTCCATCGTAGTCAATATAATCTATCTCACATTCAGCAGGTCTTTCTATTTCTGCAAAGTAACCGGGTAATGACAAGCAACCTTCTTCGTATATTGAGCGCTTTTCAGATTTTAATCTTACAATTGGATTAATTAAAAATATTGGATTTTTTTTTTCATCCTCTCTAGAAATATCTAAAACTATCGCGCGCTTTAAGATGCCAATTTGAACAGCGGCTAAGCCAATACCTGGTGCTTCATACATAGTTTCTAACATATCATCTAAAAGAGTTTTGACTTGTGAGTCTACTTTTTCAAAAGGTAGGCTTTTTTTTCTCAAAATTGGATCTGGCTCGATAACAATTTTTTTTTTGACATTAGTTGAGTATATTCGAATTAAATTCTCTGGGGTAGAGCCGAAATCAGCACTTTGTTTCTTATTTTAATCAAATTCATCTCATTCAAAAGATTAGTTATAAAAAAGATAGTTTCTGGATCTAGGTTATAAGGCTCATCTTCACCTATAATTTCAACGATTTTTAACGCTAGAAAAGCATTTTGATCTTTATCAATTAATTGTAATAAGTTTTTTGGAACATCGTATTTTTTTGATAGTTCTTTGTAATTAAAATTTGCAGGGAGCTTAAAGCCATCTTTTTCAAGAGACTCGATGAGTGCTAAGTCTTTAGCAGAATAAAAATATTTTTTATTTTTTCTAATCTTTTTAAAAATTTTATCAAAATCTTTTTGCGTTTTCTTTTTATTTTCTTGATCAAGATAATATTTTAGAACTTTAGATTGATGTAAAATTTTGTCATTGTATTTGATTTTGCCAAGCAAAAATTCTTCTTCTGAAATTACTCTACTTTTTGCTATTTCTTGATATTTTTTTGAAAAGTTTTCTATTCCTATTTCAAGAATTTTATCACTTAAAAATTTGGAGAATATATTTAATAATTTATCTTTTTTAAAAAGCTCTTCTAATAATAATAAATATTCTATTTTATTATCATTATCTTCTGACAATAAATATTTTTGGTAAATAAGCGGTCTTGCTTCATTATAATCTAATTTTCTATAATTATTCTTTGCATTAACTAGTTCGTTGAGGCTGAATGGAATTTGTGAATATATATTAAATATTGTTTCGCTATTTACTTGGCCAGTATTAGCGGCTTGCTCAAGTTCTTTTAATCTATTTTTATCTGAAAAATCATCAAGTCGTATTAGATTGGATGCGTTTAAATATTTCCAAATCTCTTCTTTTGTATTATTTGTTGGTTTAAAAGTAAAATCTTTAGCTGTTATACTAGAAAGATAAAAGTTTAATAAATTATCTTCTTTTATCTTACTAGTAGTTTTTTCAGACACCCCTAATAGGAAATTAATTTTATCATCATAAAATTTATCAGACTGTTTTTGTTCTCTAAGTAGATCTAATAATAATTGGGCCTCTGGTTTTTTATTATTAAAAACTAAACAGTAAATCTTAAACTTTTCTAGATAGGAGTCTTTTATTTTGGTGTCTATAAATTCAATTTTTTTACACCCCTCTTCTATGTTTGCTTTAGAAATATTTTCATCAACTAAATATTGAACTGCTTTACTTTTACTTTTAAATTCATCATTTTGTTTTAAAAAATTTTCTACGAGTGTAGTTTTTTTATTTTCAATCAACCAATTTATTTTAATGTCTGCAAAATCTTCATTTTTCATTCCTTCTGGAGCATAAGAAAAAGAAAGCAAGATTGACTCTAAAATTTGATTAGCTGTACTTGAAAGTTTTATCTTTTTAATTCTTTTTAAGCTAGCATTTATGTCTTCAGCTTTAGTTGAAGACCACATATTTAAATTGAAATCGTTTTCAGCAGGGTCATAAATACCGAAAACTTTATTCTCTATATTTTTGTTATTTAAACTGTCTTCAATTTTTATATTTTGATTATTATCAATTGTCTTAATAGAATTTGAATTTAATTGTTGATCTTTTTTTTCAGAAATCGACTCTTCTTGGTCTGTTGTTTGTTTTTTTTCTTTATTTTTCCATATATCTATTTTTTCTTCAGTTTTTAAAGGAGTAAAAAATAAAATTAATGTTAATAAGCCTAGTAAAAAATTAAAGCTTTTTAATTTCATTAGTTATATCAATTTCAAATTTTTTTTCAGGAAATGGAAAGTTCACTTTTTCGAGTAAAAAAATAATAATAATAAAAACAATTATTGCTAATAAAAGTTTTATTAAAATTTTAAATATTGAACTTCCTAGGCTCGGCTGTCTATTGTATTTAAGTTGCATACTTTAAGAATTAATTTAAACTCAATAAATAAGACATATTTATGAAAAATCAAATTCAAAATCGGATATAAAATTGAATAAAAACCTTGTATTGACAGGAATGATGGGAGTTGGCAAATCCACTATTGGAAAAAACCTAGCTGAAAAGCTGTCATATTCGTTCATAGATATAGATCATCTTATTGAGACAAAAGAAGGTAGTTCAATAAAAATAATATTCAAAAATAAAGGAGAATCTTACTTTAGGAAGATTGAACAGGAAATTACTTTAGAAATATTAAAAAAAAGGGATTTAGTTATTGCTTTGGGTGGAGGTGCATTTTTAAATAATTCAATTAGAAGATTTGTAAAACGATCCTCAATAAGTTTTTGGATAGATGTGAAAACTGATATTTTAATTAAAAGATTAGAAAAAACTGATAAAAGACCACTTTTAATAAAAGGGAATTTAAATGAAATAGTCAATAAAATTTACTTAGAGCGTAAGAAAACCTATAGTGAAGCTGACTTTAGAATTAAATGTAATTTTGAAACTAAAGAAAATATAATAGAAAAAATTTTCAAACTATATGAGAATTCAAAAAATAAAAGTTAAATCGTCAAATAGTAGTTACTCAATAATAATTGGGAAAAACGCAATACGATTTTTATCAAAGGAAATTAAGGCTGTATGTCCAAAAACCAAAAAAATTGGACTAATAGTTGATAAAAAAGTCCCAAAAAAATTTAAGGAATTAATAAAAAAAAAATTAAATAAATATAAAGTTTTTGTTTTTTATTTTAATGCAAATGAAAAAACAAAATCATTTAATTTTGTGAACTATTATTTAAATAAATTATTATTAAATAATTTTAATAGGACTGACTTAATAATAAGTATTGGCGGAGGTATAACAGGTGACTTCTCGGGTTTTGTTGCAAGCATTTTTAAAAGAGGAATTAACTTTATAAATATTCCGAGTACTTTACTTGCTCAAGTTGACTCTGCAATAGGAGGAAAAACTGGAGTAAATTCATTATTTGGTAAAAATTTAATTGGTTCTTTTTATCAACCAAAATTAGTTATAAGTGATACGAATTTTTTAAACTCCTTACCAAAAAAAGAAATGATTTGTGGTTATGCAGAAATTTTAAAACATTCTTTAATAAAAGATAAAAATTTTTTTAATTGGCTTAAGAAGAATTCAAAAAATATTTTGTTGAGAAAAGATAAAGAATTGAGTTATGCAATTAAAAAAAGTTGTTTAATTAAATTGTATTATATCAAAAAAGATGTAAATGAAAAAAATCTAAGAATGATTTTAAACTTTGGACATACCTTTGCACATGCGATAGAAGTTAAAAGTAAATACTCAAAACTAATTTCACATGGAGAAGCAGTATTATCTGGAATGATGCTAGAAACAAGATTGTCTCTAATAAAAAAAATTTGTAGTAACAAAACCTTGATTGAAATAGAAAATATTTATAATGAAAATAAATTATCATATACTTATCAAAATTTTTCTAACGAAAAAAATCTAAAAAAATTAATACCTTACTTAAAAAACGATAAAAAAAATGACGATGAAAAAATAAATTTTATCTTGTTAAAAAAAATTGGAAAAACCGCACTTCCTAATAAAAATAAAATTTCTATTACTGAACTTAAGAAGCTAAGTAAATTGATTACTCAATAGTTATTTCAATAGCATGTATTTTGGTTTTAATGTCTTCCTTAAGTGTTTGCATAATTAATTTATGTGCATCAATTTTTGGCAAAGTATTTAAGTAATTAGATTTTATGATAATATGCAAATGAAATTTCCCAGGGATAAAAAATTTATGTTTAGTATGCTTATGAGAGTTATCTATAATTTCAATTTTATCCAATTTAATACTATCGTTTAATTTTTTTTTTATTTCTTCAAAATAATTTTTCATAACTTAATTTTTAATATATAGAATGATATTATGAAAATTATATGTGACTGGGAAAATTGTAAAGAACTAGGTTCTTATAAAGCACCTGTAGAAAAAGATAACAGCAAAAAATACAGATTACTTTGCCTTAAACACATCAAGATTTTTAACAAAAGTTGGAATTATTTTGAAAATATGAATAATCAGGAAATAGAATATTTTATCAAGTCAGATTTGACATGGCATAAATCAACCAAAAAATTTGGCTCTAGTGACAATTTTTTCAATATTTTATGGAATAATGCGCTAGAAGATAAATTAAACATTTTTAACAATTCAAATTTTAAAGATTTTAAAAAAACTAAGGTTTCTCAAACTGATAAAGATGCTCTTCAAGTTATGGATTTAAATGACGAAGTAAAATGGGAACAAATACAGTCAAAATTTAAAGAACTTGTAAAAAAATATCATCCTGATAAAAATCAAGGCAATAAAAAATTTGAAGAAAAGTTAAAAAAAATTACTTTAGCTTATAGTCAACTAAAAAAAACTTTGGGTAAAAAATGAGTACTGATCAACTTTTACAAAAACCAGATATGAAACTGTCGGTAAAACAAACATTTGGGTTTGACAGTGATATGAAAGTTGGGGCTTTTTCAAAAAAAAATGAATATGTTCCTAAAATCGATCCAGATTATAAGTTTGATAAAGATACAACGTTAGCGATTCTGGCAGGTTTTTCTTTCAATAAACGAGTGTTAATCCAAGGCTATCATGGAACTGGTAAGTCTACTCACATTGAACAAGTAGCGGCAAGATTGAATTGGCCTTGTGTAAGAGTAAATTTAGACAGTCATATAAGCAGGATTGATTTAATTGGAAAAGATGCAATTGTTTTAAAAGAAGGAAAACAAATTACAGAATTTAAGGAGGGAATTCTTCCATGGTCAATTCAGAATCCAGTTGCTCTAGTTTTTGATGAGTATGATGCTGGTAGACCTGATGTGATGTTTGTTATTCAAAGAGTTCTTGAAAGCAGTGGAAACTTTACTCTGCTAGACAAAAATAAAGTTTTAGAACAACATGATTTTTTTAGAATTTTTGCCACGACTAATACTGTTGGTCTCGGAGATACAACAGGACTTTATCACGGCACACAACAAATTAACCAAGGTCAAATGGATAGATGGAATATTGTTTCTACTTTAAACTATCTTCCTTTTGAAAAAGAACTAGAAATAACACTCGCAAAAAATAAAAGTTTAAATAACAAAGAAGGTAAAGAATTATTATCAAATATGATCAAAGTTGCAGATTTAACAAGAAAAGGTTTTGTTAATGGTGATATCTCAACAGTGATGAGTCCAAGGACTGTTTTACATTGGGCGGAAAACACAGAAATCTTTAAAGATAAAGGTTATTCATTTAGAATTACATTTTTAAATAAATGTGACGAATTAGAAAAAAAAATAATCTCTGAATACTACCAAAGATGTTTTGGTGAAGATTTACCCGAGTCGTCTGTGAACGTTGTCTTATAAATTAAAGTGGAAAATAAAAAAGAAAAATTAGAGAATTTTAAAGCTGCTATAAGTTCAACTGTTAGATCTCTTTCTAATTCAGATAAAGTTGAAGTTTCTTTTGGAAATCAAGCATTTAAATCAGATAAAAATTCAATAAAATTACCTGACATATATGGAACAAATAATAGCATTAATTATGATGAAGTAAGAGCAGTTGCAGACTCAAAATCTTTAAATCTAAGATTTTCAAATAGAGAATTATTAAAAAAGTATGAACCCAAGGGAAATATCTCAAAAAAACTTTATGGTATTTCAGAAAAAATAAGATGTGAAAAGATTGGAACAAGTTATTTTAAAGGTGTCAAAGAAAATATAGAAAAATTTTATAAAAAAAGAGTTTCGGGACTGGATTTGAAAAGTAGCGAAGATAAAATAATTGAGTCTTTTGAAAATTTTTTAAGAGTTAAGTTTTTAGATTTTAAAAATGAGAGTTATATTGATAAAAAATTAAAAAGTTATAAAAAAGATTTGAATGAAAAATTTAAAAATAAAATCTCTAAGTTAAAAGATCTTACTTTGGATCAAGAAAAATATAACTCTTTAATTTCTCAATTAATATCTGAAATGAGCTTAGATGAAAATTTTGATGAGGAGAAAAAAAGAGACGATGAAAATGACAAAAAAGATAATCAGTCAAATCCTCAGAACCAAGACCAAAAAACGAAAGAAAAAGAGGAAAAACATGAAGAAATGTCTATAGATTCTGGAGTTCCAGATTTAGAAAATCAAACCAAAGAGTCAGACAGTGCGGAAGAAGAAATTGAAGTAGAAAGCGATTCAAGACCAGATTTAAAAAAAAGAAGCAATAAAAAATTTGGAGATTTAAAATATAAAACTTATACAGAAGAATTCGATGAAATTATAAAAGCTGAAGATCTTGAAAATATTGAGGAACTTACAAGACTTAGAAAGAATCTAGATCAACAATTATTACAGCTTAAAAATTTTATTTCTAAATTAGCAAATAAACTACAAAGAAAACTCTTAGCAAAACAAAATAGATCATGGAATTTTGATTTGGAGGAAGGTTTATTAGATACGTCAAAACTACCAAGAATAATTATGGATCCATTTAACTCTTTGTCTTTTAAAAAGGAGAGAGATATTGAATTTAAAGATACTCTAGTAACAATACTTATAGATAATTCTGGCTCTATGCGTGGTAAACCGATCTCAGTAGCCGCAATTTGTGCTGATATTCTCTCAAGAACCCTTGAAAGATGTATGGTGAAAGTGGAAATATTAGGGTTTACAACAAAACATTGGAAAGGTGGATCGTCTAGAGAAAAATGGATGAAAAATGATAAGCCAAATTTGCCTGGAAGATTAAATGATTTAAGACATATTATTTATAAATCTGCTGATGCTCCTTGGAGACAAATAAAAAATAATATGGGGCTAATGTTAAAAGAAGGTTTGCTTAAAGAAAACATAGATGGCGAGGCTTTAAAGTGGGCCTTTAATAAAATGAATAAAAGAAAAGAAGAAAGAAAAATCTTGATGGTAATTTCAGATGGAGCTCCAGTTGATGATTCTACACTTTCGACAAATACAAGCGATTATTTAGAAACCAATTTGAAAAAAACAGTAAAATGGATCGAAAATAAATCAGGAGTAGAACTTCTAGCTATAGGAATAGGTCACGATGTTACAAGATACTATAATAGGGCAGTTAAAATAACTGACGTTCAGGATTTAGGTGATGTTATGATAAATCAATTAACTGATTTGTTTGTGGAAAAAAATAAGAAGACTATACATTAATTAATCTTTGAAATCGGATTATCTGCGTAATCTTTAATTTTACTCAACAAAAGTCCAAAAGGTATTAACATTAATAATGTTATTATTAGTTTAATTGCTAGATCTCCTAAAGCTAAGGTTACCCAAGGAACACCTGTTGAATAAAAAGCTACAGAAAAAAATAAAAATGTATCTGTAATTGAACCCAAAGTAGATGATGTTAATGGTGCAATATACCAACTTTTTTTTCTTAAACTGTCAAATATCTTTATATCTAAATTTTGTGCTACAAAAAAAGCTAATCCTGAACCAACAGCTATTCTAATTGAAATAACATCTGAAAAATTAGTTGATACAAATAAAGTTAGCAGTACTCCAATAAAAAAACCTACATAAACAACTTTTCTAGCCACAACTTTTCCATAAGCTCTATTGGCTATATCAGTTATAAGAAAAGTGACAGGATAACTAAAAGCGCCATAAGTTAAAATCTCATTTAAACCAAAACGATTAACTGGGAATTGTACTAGGTAATTTGAAATAACTACCACAATACCCATCAAAATTGATAGTTTGTAGTATAAATTCATTTTTAAGATTTAGCTGAAATTGATGCTTTTAATTTTTTTACTTTTTTTGATAATTTTGCTTTTTTGGCTGACAAAAGGAATTTATCTAGCCCGCCCTTGAAATCAACAGTTCTCAAAGCGGCGTTTGCAACATTTAACTTTATATTTTTCCTCAAAATATCGCTTCTAAAAGAAACTTTTTTTAAATTAGGCAAAAATCTTCTTTTGGTTTTGTTTTTAGCATGACTAACGTTATGACCTTTTAAAGGTGATATTCCGGTTAATTCGCATCTTTTAGACATAATTTTTCCTATAGCTATATAAGTCCACTAAGTAGAGTGGTCAAGCATTAATTCCAACAGCCTCACTTATATTTTTCATATTTTCTTTTTTTAAAATTGAAATTAACTCTTTTTTAATCTCTTTGACTACTCCTGGTCCTTTGTAGACCATTCCTGTGTATAATTGGACTGCGTCGGCTCCAGAACTAATTTTTTCAAAAGCTGAGTAGCCAGAGTCTACACCGCCAACGCCAACTATTTGAATTTTGCCTTTTGTTTCTCGATAAAATCTTTTAATTAATTGTGTTGATATATCTTTCAATGGTTTTCCTGATAAACCTCCTGTTTCATTTTTTTTAATATCAGATAATTTTTCGCGATTACTATCAGTTGTATTAGAAATTATTATTCCGGCGATTTTATATTTAATTAATAATTCAATAGTATTGCTTATTTCATTATTATTTATATCTGGAGAAAGTTTTAAAGCTATGGGTTTTGATATATTTTTTTCTTTTTTAATTTTATTCAAACCAGTGAGAAGTTTTTCTAATTCGGCTTGTTCGTGAAAATCTCTAAGTCCTTCAGTATTTGGTGAAGATATATTTATAGTTATATAATTTGCTTGAGATGAAAGTCTAGACAAGCAAAGATAATAATCTTCTTCTTTATTTTCTGTATCTTTATTCGGGCCGATATTTATCCCTAAAAATCCAATCGGCAAATTTTCTGCAATTCTTTTTGATATAATTTCTGAACCGTGATTGTTAAATCCAAGTCTGTTTATTAACGCTTGATCTTTTTCTAATCTAAATATTCTAGGTTTTGGATTTCCAAGTTGTCTTTTAGGGGTCACTGTCCCAACTTCTACAAAACCATATCCAAGTTTAAATAAAGAATTGTAGACTTCAGCGCTTTTATCAAAACCTGCGGCTAGGCCAATAGGGTTAGGTAGTTTTTCTTTAAACAAATTTGTTTCTAACAACTCTTCCTCTTCTACATTAAAAACGCTTTTGGGGAGCACGTTAAATTTTAGAGATTTAATAGCTAAATCGTGAGCAACCTCTGGGTCTAAAGAAAATATGTAAGGTTTAAAAATTGAATAAATCATTTAATTTTATTATTTATTAATTCAATTGTCTCTTTAAGTCCAAAAAAACTTATAAAAAATCCCATTCTTGGTCCGTTCTCTTCTCCAAACACTACTTCGTAAATTAGTTTAAACCAATCTCTTAAATTTTTTTCGTACCCATTTTCTTTACCTACTGTGTAAACATGGGTCTGTATTTCTTCAGGTTTTAATGTATTTTCAATTTTTTTTAATTTTGAAACTAAATTTTCTAAGGCTTTTTTCTCTTTTAAATTTGGTTTTTTGAATTTTTTATTAGGTTCGACTTTATCTTTAAAGTAATTTACCGCATATCCCGTCAGACTATCAAGAATTTTATAATCTTTTGGTTTAATTTCTTTATGAAATCTATTTATAAACTTCCATAAAATTTCTTTGTTCTCAGCGTTGCTTGATCCAACTAAATTTAATAGCATTGAAAAAGGCATTACCACTTTTTCTTTAGGTGGTTTACCATTATGAACATGCCAAACTGGATTTAAAATTTGATCCTTTATTTCCTGACCTTGATATTTTTCTATATAAGAAAGATAATCATCAACAGTTTTTGGAACGACTTCGGAATAAAGTTTTTTTGCTCTTTTTGGATTTGGGTACATATATAGTGCAAGACTTTCAGGAGAAGCATATCTTAACCACTGCTCGATTGAAATTCCATTACCTTTTGACTTTGAAATTTTTTCTCCTTTTTCATCTAAAAAAAGTTCATAAGCAAATCCGTTAGGAGGATTTTTTCCAAGAGTTCTACAAATCTTATTAGATAATATTGCACTTTCAGTAAGATCTTTACCGTACATTTCAAAATCAACATCAAAGGTAAACCATCGCATTGCCCAGTCAACTTTCCACTGTAATTTACAATTTCCGTCTAAAATATTTGTTTCAATTTTTTCTCCCTGATTATCAAAAATAACTTTTCCTGTTTTTTTTTCCTTACTTAGCAATGGTATTTCAAGCACCCTACCTGTTTTCGGACACAAAGGTAAAAACGGACAATAAGTTTTCCGTCTTTCTTCCCTCAAAGTAGGAAGAATTATATTCATTATCTCCTCATATTTTTCTAGAACTCGCATTAGAGAGTTATTAAAAACTCCTTTTTTATAATTTTCAGTAGAGCTTTTAAAATTAAATTTAAAATTAAACTTATTTAAAAATTCTTTAAGCATTTCATTGTTATGTTCACCAAAACTATTATATTTGTTAAAAGGATCTGGAATTGAGGTCAAAGGTTTTCCTAAATTATTTTTTAACACTCCATTATTAGGAATATTTTCTGGAACTTTTCTTAATCCATCCATATCATCAGAAAATGTGATTAATTCATGATCAATTTTTTGTATATGATTTAAAGCGTTAATCATCATTGTTGTTCTAGCAACTTCACCAAATGTACCTATATGCGGTAAGCCACTAGGCCCATAACCAGTTTGAAAAGTAATTTTATTTTTTTTATTAATTAAGCTTTTTCTATCTTTTAAAAGCTTTCTTACTTCTACGAAAGGCCAAGATGAAGTGGATTGAATTAAGTTGTTATCAAGCATAACTATGGTTTATTAAATTTTATGCGCAAAATACAGATATAATTGCACGATATTAAGTTGAATTTTAGAACTATTTAAATAATCTCAATTTTTATGACTACAAATAAAACAGTATTTTTTTTAATTGGTATATTATTAATCGTTTTAGGGGCTGCGATGTTAGGCCCTTATGTGCTTCAAATAATTTTTGACGAGGGCAGTCACAGCTTTATTTCAGCATCATTTGTAACTATTTTTATTGGAGTATTATTTATATTAGCTAATCTAGAAAAAGAATTTAGATTAAATTTAAGACAAACATTTCTATTTTCATCTTTAGCTTGGACTTTGGTGGCTACTTTTGGAAGTTTGCCATTTTTGCTTTCTGCTCAAGATTTCACCTTTAGTGAAGCATTCTTTGAAAGTATGTCAGGAATTACCACCACAGGTGCAACAATTATTTCTGATTTAGATAATAGTCCAAAAAGTATTTTATTGTGGAGAGCAATCATGCAATGGCTTGGAGGGATAGGAATAGTTGTAATGGCTATTACTATTTTGCCTCTTCTAAAAGTAGGTGGTATGCAATTATTTAAGATGGAGGGGCCAGACAGCACTGAAAAAATCTTACCAAGAACTATTGAGGTGGCCACTATAATAATTTCAACATATATTGTTCTTACTTTTCTATGCGGTTCTTTTTATTGGATGTTTGGAATGTCAGTTTTTGATAGCGTCAGTCATGCAATGACAACTATTGCAACTGGCGGATTTTCAACTCACAACGACTCGATCGGTTTCTTTAAAAGTCATAATATAGAAATTGTTGCAAGTATTTTCATAATTCTAGGAAGTATCCCCTTTATTTCTTATTTAAAATTTGCTCAAGGAAATAAAAAAATTTTTTTTAAAGATGTTCAGATTCAAGGGCTGATATATTTATTGGTGATTTCAATTACTGTTATGTTTTTTTATTTACTTTTTATTAATTACGAAAGTAGTTTATTTGATAAAATAAGAATTTCATCATTTAATGTAATTTCGATTTTATCTGGAACTGGGTACGTGACTGATGATTTTGGGCTTTGGGGAAAGTTTTCTCTCATTTTTTTCTTATTATTAATGTTTATAGGAGGTTGCGCAGGATCAACAGCTTGTGGAATAAAAATATTTAGACTTCAAATGCTACTTTTATTTTTAAAAAATCAAATAAAGAAGCTTATCTCCCCTAATAGTGTTATAATTACAAAATACAATAATCAAAAAATTTCAGATAATTTTATAAATTCAGTTATAATTTTTATTTTTACTTTTTTATTCATTTTTTTAATAATAGCCATGTTATTATCAATTAGCGGGCTAGATTTTATTACTTCTATTTCAGGTGCTGCAAGCGCTATTTCAAATGTTGGTCCAGGTTTAGGTGATATAATAGGTCCAAATGGAAACTATAAAGACATACCAAATCTTTCGAAATGGATTCTTTCTTTTGGTATGCTTTTAGGAAGACTAGAACTTTTCGCAGTTTTAGTTTTATTCTTTCCTTCTTTTTGGAGAAATTAATTATGGAAATTTATAAAAAACAATCTTTATCCGATACTTTCAAAATTTATTTTGACAGAAGGATGACAAAAATTCTTTTACTTGGAGCAATAAGTGGTTTTCCATGGGTCATTATAGGTAGTAGTTTAAGTCTTTGGTTGAAGGAAGACGGACTAAGCCGAAGTACAATTGGTTGGGCAGGATTAATTTTCGCTGTATATGCTTTTAATTATTTATGGGCACCGATTATCGATAGAATAAGAATTCCATGGCTTACTCAAAAAGTTGGTCATAGACGAGGTTGGATTATAACTATGCAAACTGTAATTTTAATCAGTTTAGTTTGTTGGAGTTTGATTAACCCAACTACTAACCTAGCACTTGTTATTAGTTTTGGATTAGTAATAGCGATAGCGTCCGCTACTCAAGATATAACTGTTGATGCATTGAGAATAGAACAAATTGGCGAGAACGAGGGTAAATCCATGCAAGCTGGCGCAGCTATGGCAGTAGTCGGTTGGTGGACAGGATATAAATTAGGTGGGGTAATAGCTTTAAATACAGCTGAATTTTTTCAGCAAATAGGTTTTAACAATTACTGGCAAATAACTTTTTTAGTTTTAGGTATAGTAATTATTGGATGTAATATTGGTCTAATGTTTGTTAATGAGCCTCAACCAATAGATAGAAGAGAAAGTCAAAATCAAACAGATAAAATGATAGAAGATAGACTAGGTTCTTCAAATAAAATGACAAAAATAATCGCATGGCTAACGGGAACAATTGTTGGTCCAGTAATTAGTTTTTTTAAAAAAAATGGTTTTAATATAGCGCTAGCGATCCTAGGTTTTGTATTTCTTTTCAAAATTGGAGAAGCGTTCTTAGGGAGAATGTCAGTTATCTTTTATAAAGAGATAGGTTTTACAAAGTCTGATATTGCGCTTTATTCAAAAGGTCTAGGTTGGATAACAACTGTGATATTTACTTTAATAGGTGGATTGTTTGCCATACGGTCAGGAGTAATCAAAGCAATGTTTGTTTCGGGTATCTTAATGGCCTCAACAAATTTACTTTTCTCTTTATTGGCTTGGTATGGAAAATCAGAATGGTTGTTTGCTATAGCGGTAATATTTGACGATATGGCAGCTGCTTTTGCGACTGTAGCTTTTGTAGCTTTCATTTCAATGCTAGTTGATAGAACTTATACTGCAACTCAATATGCTCTTCTATCTTCAATAGGAACTGCAGGAAGAACTACTTTAGCAGCTTCTTCAGGAGCTTTGGTTGATTGGTTAAATGGAGACTGGGGTATATTTTTTATTATAACAGCAGTAATGGTAGTGCCTTCTCTTATTTTTCTTTATATGATTAAAGATAAACTTAAGCTGAATGACTAAATATTTTACAAACACTTTTTCTATTACTAATCTTTATAAAAAACCATCAATTAAAGCTGAAGTAGTTACACAAATGCTTTATGGTGAAAGTTTTTCGGTTTCTAAAAAAACTCGAAAATGGCTTAAGATTATTATTAAAGAAGACAATTATAAAGGATTCATACAAAATAAGAATTTTTCTAACTATATAAAACCTACTCACAAAATAAATATTCTCAAATCAAAAATATATAAACTTCCAAATAAAAAGAAAATAAATGAACTATCATTTGGGTCAAAAGTTAAAATTACACATTCAGAAAAAAATTTTTGTAAGTTTTTTAAAGGATGGATTAACAAGAAAGATATAAAACCCATGTCATTTAAGCAAAGAGATCCTTTCAAAAAGATAACTCTTTTTAAAAATATTAAATATAAATGGGGTGGAAAATCCTTCAAAGGGGTTGACTGTTCAGGATTAGTTCAAATTTGTCTAAATTTTAATAACATTTTTTGCCCTAGAGATGCTAAAGACCAAGTAAAATACTTTAAAAAAAATATTAATTTACGAAAAATTAAAAAAAATGATATCTTATTTTGGAAAGGACATGTAGCAGTTGCTTTGTCAAAAAAAAAGTTAATACATGCTTATGGACCATTGAAAAAAACAATAATTATGGGTATCGATGATACTGTTAAAAGAATTAAAAGAACTGCAAAATTGAACCTTAGTAAAATTAAGAGAATATAATGATTAAAAATTATTTACTTAAAATTTTAAAAAAATTAATTGTTTTTTTCAATAGTAGACTGAAAGTTAAAGTTCAACCTTCTTCTCCAGCAGATTTATATCATGCCGATGTAGCAAAAAATAGTTATGAAACTTTTAAAAATTATTTTAAAGACTCTTACGTATTTTCAGATGACAGTTCAATTAGAAGTTTTGCAATAAATGAGGCAATTAAAAAATTTGATAAAGAAAGTTTATTTTTAGAATTTGGAGTTTTTAAGGGCGGTTCTATTAATCTTTTTGCAAAAAAATTAAAGAAAATTGACGCTGAGATTTTTGGGTTCGATTCATTTAAAGGTTTGAAAGATGAATGGATGACAGAAGAATTTAATCCTCCGGGTACTTTTAACTTAAAGGGTAAAAAACCTAGAGTTGAAAGAAATGTAAAATTAATTGATGGCTGGGTTGAGGAAACAGCAAAAAACTTTTTATCAAAAAATTCAAAGAAAATAGCTTTCATACATTTTGACATGGATACCTACAAATCTACTTCATTTGTTTTAAAATTAGTGAAGAATAATTTTCAGGCAGGTACTATAATCCTGTTTGATGAATTTTATGGTTTTCCGAATTGGGAAAAATACGAATATAAAGCCTTTAAAGAAGAGATAGAAGAAAACAAATTCAAATTTATCGCATTCGGATCAAGACAAGCTTGTATTAAGATAGTTTAATTTATGATTGGAGCGCAAACAATTGGTAATGCCACAATAGTTGCATACGATAAAAACCCTATTTTAGCTACGGACCCGTGGCTTGGTTTAGATCATTATGCATATTTTGGCAGCTGGTATTTACCATATGAAATTCCAGAAAAGATTAACCAAGATATTCTATCCTCAAAATATATTTTTTTTTCTCATGGTCATCCTGATCATCTAAACCCTGATTCAATTCATAAATTTAAAAATAATACTATTATTCTAGGAGATCACGTCGGCAAAAGAATGTTTAATGATCTTAAATCACAAGGATTTAATGTAAGAATTTTAAATGAGAGAGTTTGGAATGAGCTATCTAAAAATATAGCGGTGATGCCTGTTAGCACAAAAATACAAGATACAATTTTAATAATCAAAATAAAAGATGATATTTTCATTAATCTAAATGATGCTGGTCCTATGAGTCATAGATTTATAAAAAAAGTTGTAAAAAACTATAAGCGTAAATTTTTACTTTCTATTAGTGGATGGGGTGATGCAGATATGATAAATTTTTATGATAAAGAGAACAATTTT
>MDSV01093235.1_pt1 | contig 21667 bp, 19 predicted proteins | sample 810851 | NCBI WGS metagenome assembly MDSV01 (sample SAMN05326640, study PRJNA326480) | marine metagenome | isolation source: seawater | place: Atlantic Ocean: North East | collected 2012 | reverse complement strand
TTCCAACATCACCAAGACCTGCCCCTCCAGTATAACCTTTAAGTATAGGACTAGTACTTGCTGGAACTTGAACACTAGCAGTTTCAAGTGTTGACCCTGTATCTTGATTATTATCAGCTTTTTTAACTAGTCTAGCTTGGGCGGCCTGGTTTCGTTGTCTTAATAATGTTAATGTTTGTTCAAAGCGACCACCCGAGAATGATGATTCACACATTGTTACCCAATATAATCCGCTAAATTTTTCTAAATTTTTACTGCCTTTAAGGGCATTATCTATTGGTTGATTAAACTCTGCCAATCCATCATCACCATAGTCTATTGGAGTTCTAAAATCAATAGTTATATAAACTTGTTTTTGTTTATACACCATTTGGCCGCGTTCGTCAATCATTGCTTTTCCGCCTTTACCGGCTCCTGCACTATTATAATTTCCCATGCCACTGTCACTAATATAATAAGGATCGCCCCAAATTTTTAATTTCATTTGCATCAAATCAACAGTATGGTTTATTAACGCATTATGAAAGGACCTAGCAATATCTTCTTTTTCGTTACCAGGAACACCTCTTGTACTAGCAGTAGGATTTACTAAAGAAACAGAACCTATCTTAGGTATTGCTCCTGCAATATTACCTTGACTACCATCTTTTACTTTTAGTTGTTCCGAGTTACCGTCCTGTTTTTCTGATGTAGCAAAAGCACCCTGATCTACTACATCAGCTTGGTTACTTCCTAAGTCTGGAGATACAGGTGTTAAAAATCTATTTTCAAAATTTATTTCTAAGTCTATAATATCTTTGTTCATGCCTGTATACATATAATGATAATCTTTAACAACATGATTTCTAATATCATCTTCACCAGGCATAATTTCAGATGGCTTTTCTATTAATGAAACATTAACATCATAAGGCACAACCCTGTATACATATATTTTTGGAGGTCTGCCGCGTTTTGCTTCTACTTCTGCTACTGGTATATTAAAAACTTGTGTTTCAATTCTAAACCATTCTTTAGCACCAGACTCTTTAGTTGCTCGATCCATTAATCCTCTACCATACTCGCTTCCTAATATTACTTCTTCAACAATTTTATTAAGTTTTGTATCTTTTTTAAATTTTAGTTCTCTAGTATTTTTAGGAATTTGAACATTTGCTGTCTCATTAACTTTCTTACCTCCATTATATACAAGTGTTTGTGGAGGAGGTGTTGTAGCACCATCTTGTAGTGTATCAAAGACAATTTTTGCTTTACCAATTTTATTAACATTAGTTTGTTCTACTCGATCTGCTTTTAGTGCCTCACTTAAACGATTTCTTTTAATAGATACTCCTAAAATCTTTTTAGCCCATTCTTCAAAACTAAATTGTTTACTTTGTTCCGCTATTTCGTTAAATTGGGCTTCAGTCATTTTTCCACTGAAAAAAAGCTCTTCGGCTTTTGCAAGATCTATATCTCTTTCACTAACAGCTGAATCAAGTTCAGTTGTTGTTTGTGGTGAAGATGCACTAGATTCTTTAACTGGAAATAAAATTACATACTCATCAGCAAACGATCTTTTATCATTCTCTTCACGTTTTAATAAAGCAGTATTAATTACAGTTGTTAAACTTTGTGCTCCTGACTGTAAAATCTTTTCTACAGTTTCGCCTGATATAGCAATATCAGTTGGAATTTTTTGTACAACATCTGTTAATGCACTACCATTATAAGCTATTGCTGTACAATTATATTCAGTTCCTTTAGTAGTTACATTAAAGGTAGCATTTGTTATCATGAGAGGCATATGACGCCCTGATTCGCCTTCCATTTGTGAAAGACGTGTAACTTGTCCAAGTTCAGCATTAAAGTCTGTTGATAGATAAGATGAAGGTTCTTGAAGATATCCTACCCAGTCTAATGAAAGCATAAACGGAGCACCAATATAATTTTGATGTCCGGATCTACGAGCACCAATTTCTAATGCTTCTAAAAACTGTCCCATACTGTATGGCTCTACAACCCTAAAAGTAAATTTATGATATGATGTTGTGCTTGATTTAGGATTAGGAGAAATAATAGATTCTATAGTTACATCTTCTATAAAATATTCTGTTCTGCCGTTTTCCATTGCTGTTACAACTTTTTTACCGCCAGTACCAGCAGAACCACCTCCTGATTTAAGAATTATAACTTGTGGCCCGTTCTTTAAATATGTATTGTCTGGGTCAGCTAATTCTTCATTTGATAAAGCACTTAAAGTCCAAACATAGTTTGCACTAACAAATCTTTCTAATGGATTAGCTCTAGTTGGTGTTCCAGTAACAGTTACAGGAGCAAGTTCAATTGGTTCGGATTCTTCGTTACGAACCAAGTTTTCATTTGCATCAAAGACTTCGTTGCCAAGGGCGGCCGCAATATTATCAATAGAATCATTAACAACTTGGTTGTTTGCATTAAGAAGTTGATTTGATTGCGGAACACCGATAATTCTTTTAACATCATCAATGTTTCCAGTAACTGCTTGTATTGTCTTATCTGCTATTGGTTTTAAATTATTTTTTAATGTGGATATTTCTGCTACAGCTACATTACTAAATCTAGAAAACGCATCAACACCGCCAGGAATAGAACCTTCAAATTTTGCAATTTGATTTGCGGCATCAAAAGTTCCACTTGCTCCGTTACCTATGTCATCAAATTGTGTAAGATTGACATCTTCAACTAACTTATTACCTTCTGGTAAGGTTGCCTTTAAAACGTTTCGTAAATTAAATGACATAGACCTATCCTAGTTCATCTTTTATATTAACTACATTCGGTAATAGTATTTCAACGCCAGCTTCAATGTCATAAATTGGATCCTCTATAATATCCATATTTCGTTGTGCAAATACCCACCAAAGTTTTGGAGTATCATACAAATCATATGCAAGTAAATCTGGTCTATGATTATATTGAGCTTCTATAACATATGGAGTATCATCAGCTGATGCAGGAACCGGACGAATTTTAAAATATCCCAGGGCCTGACCATTATCAGAATATGCTGTATTCTTCCACGGTGATGATGAACTTGGCATTAAATAAATCCTCCTGTGTTCTGTCCAACATACGCACCCTTAACAAACTTATCAAGGCTGAATGATTCAATTGCACGTCTGCTGTAAAGAGGCTGTACAGTTACTGAGAATAAACTTTGTGTTGGTGCCCAACTACTTTTTGTACTTGCAGGATTACCACCTGCGCCTGCAAACTTACTTTGCTCGTTAATCATTTTTCCTAGGCCAGCATTTATGCCGCCTGTATATTCACCTATTGATGTTGATATATAATCAACTTCTTGTGGCATATCAATTGTAAACTGTACAATAACAACAGGAACATCATTAAAAACATAATCTCCATATCCGTTAAGTTTAACTACTGGAGGCGGAGCACCCATTGTATTATTATCAAAGCCACCATAAAACATTTTTGTACAACTTCTTAAGTAGTGTAATGCTGACACCCAATATTGTGCTTCAAGTCCGTTCTGTACAAAGAAGTCACCAGTGATAACTAACTGATCCACTTGTGAGTTTGTGTAGATCTGGTACGGATAATTACTATGTGTAGGCGCCAACGCATTATAACTTGCACTATGACTTACTAGTACAGTTGGAGTAAACGGAAATACTAATCCATTTGTTCCACGTAGAGGGGCTAATAAATTTGACTCACTTTTAAAAGGTTCTACATTGGGAATACTTAAACGCACTCGCCAGTCCTGCTCTTGGGCCTTTGGAAAACTACCTACTGCCGCAGACTTAACCGGTCCCATTACCCCATCAGGTAATGACTTCTTTCGTGACTCTTTCATAAAGCCTTTTGAGCTTGTAATATTTTCTGCAAATTGTTGTGCTTTGCGTATACCAGGTTCTAAATTCTGTAAATTTGGTGTTACAAACTCATTTACGGCATCAAAACCCGATTGTATTTTATTTGCTACTGTATCAACTATTCCGACCATTTGGCTATACTCCTACAAGTATTTAGTTGACTTTATTAAGTGCATAGTTTATAATAAGACTTTACTATGGAGAAATATCTAATATGAGGAAAGTAAACTATTTGAACAATAGGGATTTACTAGCAGAAATCCACAAATCGAAAAACACATTTACAAGCTACACAGATGACGGCTTTAATCAGTTTGATGTAATTTTGCCCAGTTTAGACAAGATTAATATACGTACGACTGCAGAAGCCAAGCGAGCTAGAGCTAAAAGAATAGGTCAAAAAGAGTATGAACAGCGTAAAGCTGACGGTGAAAAAATAAAACAAGCAGACTGTGAAGTTGATTATCGAAAAATCAACAAAACAGATGTAATTTTTAGGGTTATGATGTTTGATCACATACCTGACGACAAAGGCCGTAAAAAGAAACCTAAAACAGTTGCTGATACTAAAGAAAAACTAAACTTTCCACCTTTTCAACATTATAAGTTTAATGAAAATGACGAACTAGTGTGTGTTGGTAAGAGTCATTGGGTTGGAGGTATGGAAAACGGATACTTTGATAAAACTTGCGGTCAAGCAACTAATAAACTAGCTATGATGTGGATGAAACTATGCGAACGGTACGCAACTAGGGGTAATGTTAGAGGATATACGTATAATGATGAAATGAAAGGTCAAGCAATCTTACAACTTGCACAAATAGGCTTACAATTTGATGAATCTAAATCAAATAACCCATTTGCATATTATACTGCCGCTGTTACAAACTCATTTGTTAGAATTATTAATATTGAAAAACGAAATCAAAACATTAGAGATGATATTTTAGAAATGAATCATATGAATCCATCATTTACAAGACAAAACCAAGGCGTATGGGAACGTGAACAGGCTGAACATAATAAAAATTGGAAAAAGGATGCTTCGAAGAAAGAAGGAGTTGACAAAAAATAAAATTTAGTATACTATATGTTAAGAGGATATAAAATTGTTTAAAAAGGCCGCCGTCTTTACGGATATACACTTTGGATTAAAGTCAAACAGTAAAGTACACAATGATGATTGCGAAGAATTTATAGATTGGTATATTGACCAAGCTAAAGAACGCGATTGTGAAACTGGTATCTTTATGGGTGACTGGCATCACAATAGAAATAGCTTAAACATCACTACGATGGATGCTACTATACGAAGTTTGGAAAAACTTGGTAAAGCATTTGACCAATTCTTTTTCTTTCCTGGTAATCACGACTTATATTATAAAGATAAACGTGATATTCATTCTATAGAGTTTGGTAAACACATTCCTGGCATTACTATTATCAATAAAATAACAACAATGGGCGATACTACATTAATACCTTGGCTTGTAGGTGACGAATGGAAACAGATTCCAAAGATTAAAAGCAAATATGTATTTGGTCACTTTGAACTTCCAACGTTTTATATGAATGCTATGGTACAAATGCCCGACACTGGTGAACTACAACCTGATCATTTTAAGAATCAAGAGTATGTATTCTCTGGACACTTCCATAAAAGACAAGTTAAAGGTTGCGTTAATTATATAGGTAATGCTTTACCCCATAACTATGCTGATGCTTGGGACGATGAACGAGGTATGATGATATTAGAGCACGGCGGTACTCCACAATATCTCAACTGGTACAACTGTCCTAAGTATCGCACAGTTAAACTATCAAGGTTATTAGATGAAAAAGAAACGTTAATTAAACCAAAGATGTATTTGCGAGTTACTTTAGACTTACCTATATCATATGAAGAAGCAAGTTTCATTAAAGAAACATTTATTAATGAATACGAATGTAGAGAAATCACACTTATACCAAATAATAAAGATGACGAGATCAATACTGACATTGATATTACAAAGTTTGAAAGTGTTGACCAGATTGTTGCTAAAGAGATTCAAGCTATTGAGTCAGACAACTATGATAAAGCAAAATTACTAGACATTTATAATAAGTTAGGACAAGACCGTGATTAAAATACAAGACCTAACAGTTAAAAACTTCATGAGTGTAGGAAATACTACACAAGCAATAAACTTTAATAAGGATCAATTAACTCTTGTTTTAGGTGAAAACTTAGATCAAGGTGGTGATGATGCTGGTTCACGTAATGGTACAGGTAAAACAACAATAATTAATGCATTAAGTTATGCATTGTTTGGACAAGCCCTTACAAACATTAGGCGTGACAATTTAGTAAACAAAACTAACAATAAAAGTATGTTAGTTACTTTAAATTTTGAGAAAAACGGAGAAAAGTATCATATTGAAAGAGGACGAAAGCCTAATTTACTAAAATTCTCTATTAATAATGAAGATCAAGAAATAACTGACGAAAGTCAAGGCGATTCTCGTAAAACACAACAAGATATTAATACATTACTAGGTATGAGCCATGATATGTTTAAGCATATACTGGCATTAAACACATATACTGAACCTTTCTTAGCATTAAAGAACAATGATCAACGTGCTATTATAGAACAGCTATTAGGTATTACTATATTATCTGAAAAAGCAGAGCAGTTACGTGAACAAATGCGTATTAATAGGGATAAGACTACAGAAGAGAATGCAAGACTAACTGCTATTCAAGATAGTAATGAAAAAATTAAAGAAAACATTGATCGTTTGCATAGTAGACGTAAGGCTTGGATAGCACAAAATAAAGAAACGTGTAATAAACTACAAAAAGGAATTCATGAATTAGAACAACTAGATATTGAAAGTGAACTAGAAGATCATGAAAAGTTATCCGAGTGGACTGATCTTAATAAGCATCATAGAAACCTTACAAAAGAATTAGCAACTGTTGAACGTGCATTAGAACAAGCAGACAAGAATGTACAAAAGATAGGTACTGATCTTGATAACTTAGAACACGCTAAATGTTATGCTTGTGGACAAGAGCTACATGATGAAAAACTTGAAGAAATGAAAAGTTCAATTCAACGTGATTATGGTGATGCACATACATACATGATTGAAATTTCTGAAAAACAAGAAAAGGTACAACAGAAGCTAGACGAAATAGGTGACCTAAGTAGGAAACCTAATACATTCTATGAAACAGCTAAAGAAGCCTATGAACATAGAGGTAATGTTGAGAACTTAAAGAGTGCATTAAAAGAAAAAGAAGAAGAAATTGATCCTTATCAAGAACAAATTGATGATTTAAAGGATACAGCGTTACAAGAAGTTAATTGGGAAGTTATTAACGAACTAAAATCTACAAAAGACCATCAAGACTTTTTATATAAGCTATTAACTAACAAAGATAGCTTTATAAGAAAGAAAATTATTGATCAAAACCTTAACTACTTGAATAATAGACTTACTCATTACCTTGATAAGATAGGTTTACCACATAGTGTTAAGTTTTTAAACGATTTAAATGTAGAAATTACACAACTTGGTCAAGACTTAGACTTTGATAACTTATCTCGAGGTGAACGTAATAGATTAATCCTTGGATTAAGTTTTGCATTTAGAGATGTTTGGGAAAGTTTATATCAACAAGTTAATATATTGTTTGTCGACGAATTAATAGATAGTGGTATGGATACAGCTGGTGTTGAATCCTCGTTAAGCATTTTAAAGAAGATGGGTAGAGAACGTAATAAAAACATTTACCTTATTTCGCATAAAGATGAATTAATGGGTAGAGTAACTAATGTATTGAAAGTTATTAAAGAGAACGGCTTTACTTCATATGATAATGATGTTGAGATTATGCAATGACAGACGATACACACGATTTAATAACTAAAGCATACCTAGAATACTACAAAGCTAATGAAAACTTTGAAATACGTAAGAGCGAACGTACTAAACGTGACTCTAGACGATGGTTAAGCGAAATACGTAGACTATGTACAATAAGACGAAAAGAAATCATGGCAGACCATACTGCCAAAAAAGAGGCGAGCAATAATCAATCCGAGTAAGTATCTACATGGAGTGGACTTACCTAGGAAAAATCATTAAAGAACTACCAAAGGATTGTGTTGGATTTGTGTACCTTATTACAAATACAACCAACAAACGCAAATACGTCGGTAAAAAACTAGCTAGATTCAGAAAGACTAGGCCACCACTCAAGGGTAGGATAAACAAAAGAAGAAGTACAGTAGAAAGTGACTGGAGAGACTATTGGGGGTCCAGTGACTGGTTGCTAGAAGATGTTGAGAAGCTAGGAAAACACAAATTCACAAGAGAAATACTACATTACTGTCCAAGTAAAGGCGTAACAAGTTATCTAGAAGCAAGAGAACAGTTTGAACGCAAGGTTCTAGAGACTGATGATTACTATAACGGCATTATAAACGTACGAGTAGGCGGATCAAAAATACTTAGAGAAGCTCTTAAAGGCAAATAATCAAATATAAGCAACATTGTTTGGTCGGGGTAGCTCGACTCACCTTGAAGGTGTACGTTATGACACTTAGACTCTGGTGCGTTGCAAGGCTAGACTAACTTTAGGTCTAAAAGATGCTGGCTCTGAGTAAAAAGCAACCAGCTCGGTAGAAAATTTCGCTTAATAGGAATTCATACCGTCCGTAACTATTACGAAGGCTGAAGTAGGAGGTTGTCGGGTTACCGCCTCCGTGCATTTATGCAATCTTCTTTATTAAGATGGTACGCTCATCTCACATGATGGCTATTATATGCTTCGTCCGGGTACGGGCGAAGTATGGCTCAACTATCTACATGATGCAAAAGTGCTTCGCACTTAATTCAATAGTTAAGAAAGTAACGTGTTAGAGCGTTAGCGAGAACACAGTTCAACGCAGTTGAACTTAATGCAGTTCCGGATCGCGTCCGTAACGAAAGGCTTCTTTATCATATACTACAATCTCTTCTATAGTATATTCCGAAGTAGGATGTGCTTCTTTAAGCTGTCCCATTACTTCAAATGCTTCTGCTTCTGAACCACAGTCCATTAGCTCTTGCTTTTTAGTAACCTTCTCTATAACCCTATATACAGTTTGAGGCATAAGAGTATTTAAGGTCCCATGTCTAGGGATTATAGCTAAATATAATTGAACAGGGAGTATAACTATGAAAGTACAGCAAATTATAAGCGAATCTGAAGTTAACGAAGCTCCTGGTGGTGGCGTACTTGGCAATTTAGCCAAGAAAGCTGGGGCAAAAATTGCTGGCGCCGTAGGTGCTAAAGGCACCCAAGCTGGTTTACAAGGTAAATTAGACGCTAACAGCAGAGCTAAAGAACTATATACAGCATTTAGATCGTATATGGGTAAAACCGGCGGAGATCCTAAGAAGCCCACAGCAGACCAATTAAAAGATTTTATGGCTACACAAAAAATGCCAACAGGTAGATTGAATAACTTGTCTGGTGTTTTAGGTAAGAAGCAAGTAGACGATATATTACAAGGTGCGGCACAAGATACGTTTAAAGGAGCGGCTGGTCAAGCGGCAGTAGGCGCAGAGCCAGAACCAGAACAACCTTTAGGACAAAAATTTGGAGCTCAACCCGGTGCACCAGCAACAGCTAAAGCTAAAGCACCAGCGGCAGGCGGAGGTAAAATTCCACCTAAGCTACAAAAACAAATTGATGCCTTAGATGCAAATCAAAAACAAGAACTAGTTAAGTTGCTATAGGATAAGCAAATGAAACTGCAAGAAGTTACTGCTTACAATCTAAAAACTCAACACATCTTAACAGAAGGTTGGGATACACTTACAGAAAGCCAACGCATTTATCTTGGCAAAGCAGAACGTGAGCTATGGCCATTAATGGAACAGCTTACAAAAGTTTTTGAAGCAGAACTTACTACAGATCAAATCCAAACAATATTCCAAGGCGCTGAAGACCAAGCTATGTCTTCAGGCAAAAATAAAACTGCACTAGGTAAAGCTGGCCAGGTAGCAAAACTTCCTGTTGATGCTATGAAAGCCGTTAACGCAAAAGTTAACGAGCTTGGTAAGATGGCACAGAATACTGGTCCTGTTAAAAACATGGACGCAAAGTTTGAAGAATTAAAAAAGAAAATTGGAACTAGTGATGGAAAAATTGTTCAGGCTGTTAAAGCAGTTAGCGACTGGGCAAAAGAAAATCCAGGTAAGGCAAGTTTAGCAGTAGCTATACTTACAGCGGCGGCGGCATTTGCTGGAGGACCAGTAGGCGGTGCGGCAGTTGGTTTCTTATTACGTTCAACTAAAGATTTATTACAAGGCGAAAAACTTTCAACAGCGGCAGGTAAAGCGGCTAAAACAGCGGCAGTTGGTGCTCTTGCAGGCGCGGCATTTAATTATATTGGTGACGCTGTCATTGGTAACATTGAAGCAGGCGGACAAGCGGCAATTGATGCAACAGCTGACTCATTAGAAAATGCCAACATAGCTGATGCGTTAGCAGGAGTTGGTGAAGAATACGCTGATGTAGTTCCTACACTAGAAGGTGGTTGGAGTCAACTTCAAATATCAGGAAATATTAATGCATACAATTATAATTTTAATGTTGTACTTGCTGGCGACGACCTAAGTACATATGAAACATTAAAAAATGCAGTTGTATCTGCAAAAGATGCCACAGATAGTTTTTCACCTGAGACACTTAACGCAACGGCAAAGCTACATGACTTCTTAGGTTCAGTTCAAGCAAGTGATAGTCAAGATACAATGAGATCGGCAATAGCCGCAATAAAACAAGCTAAAGAAGTTGGATTAACTTCAGAACAATTAACAGAATTAGTTGGCCAAACAGAAGACTTAGAAGCATTTGTTGCCGGTGCTACAAAAGGCGTAGAAGGTGCGGCACCAGTAATCCAAGGTGCAGTTCAACAAGCAAACGACTTTGAAAAAGAAGCTGTTAAGGCTGGTAAGCCACCTAAACAAATGGAACTTCCTTTAGAAGAACCAGCAGAAACATTTGATTACAAAGAATACTTACATGACAAATTATTAGAAGCTGACCCAGTACAACAAGAATTACCATTAGACAATCCTAATACAATGGGTGCTAAAGCAAAAAGAGGCTTAGGTAATTTAGCAAGTAAAGTTGGAGCGGCGGCCAAAGGTGCGGTGCAAGGCGCTGGTGCAGGTATTGCCAAAGGAGCCAGTAAAGCAGTAGCAGGTGTTAAACAAGGTGCTAAAGACGTAGGTAATAAAGTTACAGCTAACAAACTTAACAAAGACTGGCAAAAGATGGGTTCACCAACAGACACAGGATCTGTTGTTAATGTATTATCAAATGCAGGATTAAGTAATGATGATATAGCAACAATTGGGTCAAGTGCTAGTGTTGATTTACCAGTACCAACTACAAGTGATGAACCAGCAACAGATACAACAGAGCCAACAGAAAAACAACCAGGTGCAGATGCTGAAGCAACTCCGGGAGCTAAAGCTAAACAACAAACAGCAAATAAAGTTGAAAAGGGAACTAAAGCAGATGGTTCCGATGGAGATCCATACACTTGGAAAGGTGGACAATGGATTAATGATAAAACTGGTAGAGTAGCAAAAAGAGATGTAGGTAAAGAATTAACAACTAATGCTTCGGCACCAGAAGATGCAGAAGCAGTTCCATCAGATGGTGGAACAGCAGGAGCAGACCCAACAGCAACACCAACAGCAGAACCTACAGCAACTCCAGGTGCAACACCAACAGCAACACCAACAGCAACAGCAACACCAACAGCTAAACCTACAGCAGGTGGTACAGATAAAACTGTAAATGATTTAGCAAACGCAATTACAAAAGCAGGAGTTGGTGAATTAGTTAAAACACAAATACAAGGTGGTGGAGCAAGTGCAGACGCAAGTGCAGGTGGTGAAATTAATTTAGCAGATTTGGCATCTGATCTTTCTGATGCCGGTGTACAACAAATAGCACGTGATCAATTAGTAAAACAGCAGACCGCTGATTACATGACTTAAAAGAAAGGCAAATGAGTCTTTTTAGTCGTTTCCATATTAGATTTAACTAACTTCGTAAACGCTTCTCTATCTTCAAAACTTGTAGCATACATTTCATCAAGGGTAACACCTCCACGCATATACCAACATAGTTGAGCAAGATCGTATCTAAATTGTTTAACCTCGTTATCTAGCTTATCAACTTCTCTTAGGATTTCCTCAAGAGGTAATGGTGAAATCCTTAACCGAAAAAATTTGATTGATCAAACGCTACAGGAATTGTATAAGTTTTTGGTGCACCTGCTTTTAATTCTTCTTCAGTTGCATCAACCTTAATAGGTTCCATAGCAAATTGATCTTTTTCCTTTTGAACGTGATCTACAATTGCTGTATAAAATTGTTTATCAGCTTTCTGCATAAACTCCACAATATGTTCACGGTCTACAACAATCTGATCATCAACTTGAATTTGTACAATTGCATTTGTAACAACATCAATTGTAATTCCTGTTAATTTTGTAAAAGATTCATTAAATCTTACAATTTTTTCATCATCAGATATATCTGTATCATTAACAGTTGCATATATTCGTTGTTCTTCGAATGTTTTAATTGCAGTTCTTGTAAATTCTCTATAGTTTTGTGGACGTATAGTAATTTTCATACCTTCGTGATCTAAAATACTATGATATGTTACAGAACCAAACTTATCAATTACCTTACGTAAATCTAAATCAAAAGATTTTTCCATAACTGGTTTAGTATTAGGAACTCTTGTCTGTAGTTCTAACTTCTCACCATAAGTTGCAATTCTAATACCAACTAAGATTGTATCTAAATCAATTGTTGGCATATTCCAAGCATCTTTAATAGCTGGAATACAACTCTGAATAACTTCTACAGTTGCTTGACCATTTAATAATGCGTCGGGTGTTTTAAATGTAAGTTCGTCTTTTGCCGTCATAGCTAAGACTGGTATTTCTTGACTGTCTGGAATCACTATAGATCCCGCAGGCCAAAAAGCACCTTTACTAGGTAACGTTATGTAAACCTTAGGTTGCCTAAAATATTTTTGTAATGGGTTAGGCGTTGAACCCATATTAGGTTGTGATGTTCCGTCAGGAGCATTTAGAGGAGTTGTCTGTGGCCCCATAGGAATACTCCCAGGCATCGTCATTTGATTTGCCATGTTATCTCCTGGATAAATATATTAAAGTTCATGTAAATATTTATGATGAACAATAAACTTGGGTTTTAATTATGGTAGAAGTAACATATCGTGGCGGGAATATGGATGGTATTACTAGTAATGCCGCCTCTGAAGCCACTCTCCAAAAACTTCTAGCCGCAATGGGTAAAAGCGGTGGCGGTGCTAAAGACCTACACGGAGCCGCTTCAAAAAAGACCGCCGCTGAGCTTAAAAAGATGGCGGCCGCCACAAAAGGTGCTACCGAAGCCAGAAAAGGTGATACCGACGCTACAAAAGACCATACAAAACAAGTTGACAAGAGTACTAGTTCATTAAAAAAACTGTCACGAGCGGCTGGTTCAATGCTTGGAAGCGTTACTGGTGCCGCAGGTGGATTAGCTGGAAGTCTATTAGAAGGAAAAATGGGCTTATCCGATTATACGTCACACGTAACAGGATTGATAGGCCAAATTCCAGGACTAGGAATTATAGGACCACCTTTACAAGCACTAGTTAGTGCTATTGATCAAAACATTGAATCTACAAGAGCATTAAACCAAGTTGGTGGTGATTTAGGCGAAGGACTATTTGGAGCACAATTAGCCGCGGCTGAGGCAAGAATGAGTTTAGATTCGTTTACTTCTTTAATGGGCGACCAATCACAAAACCTTTCAGCGTCATTTGGTGGTGCAAGTAAAGGTATGAAAGAATTTGCTACTATGATGGGTGGCGTCAAAAAAATGGACAAACAGTTTGCCGCATTAGGTTATACTGTTGATGAACAAGCAGAATTTACTGCTGAATATATTGAATTACAAAGGTCTCAAGGTTTATGGGATTCAAGGCAACAAAGAAAAAATATTAAAGGTGCCCAAGATTATCTATTACAATTAGATCAGTTAACAAAAATTACTGGTATGTCAAGAAAACAAGCGGCGGCAGAGTTAAAAGCACAGGCTGACGACAAACGATTAACAGCAATTTTACACAACATGGACGAAGGTACTAAAGCAAACTTACAAGCCGCACTATCTCAAGTCCAAGGATTAAGTCCTGAACTTGGCGATGCAATGAAAGAAATGGTTGCTACAGGTGGTGTACCGATTAGTGATATGGGTAAATCAATGTTACTATTAAATCCTAAACTTGCTGAGATGTCTAAAGGACTAGCAGATGGATCAGTAAGTCAAACAGAGTTTGCAGACGAAATTAAACGTACTAAAGAAATGGCTGTAGAAAGAATGAAGACTGAAGGCAAGATGATGAGTGCCGCGGCGGCTTTAGGAAATCCGATTTATGATGCTGTTTTTGCCTTTGGTAAAGTAGCAGAAGTTGGTGGTACTTTAACAGAAGCACAAGAGGCTCAAGCCAAACAGATAGCAGACGAACAAAAACAAGTAATGAACTTCCAACAAACTATTACAGATTTACGTAATACTATAATGACAGAATTAATTAACTCAAAAGTTTTTGATAAAGTTGTTTTAGCTCTTGGAAATCTAACTACTTGGATGGCAGACCCTGAAAAAGGTGGAGGAAAAATAAAAGCCGTTTTAGGTGATATTTCTACTGCTATTAGTACTTTCCTTACAGATGTCCAGTCAATGGACTTAAAATCTTTATTCACCAAATATATTAGTGTACCTCTTGAAGCTCTTGGTATTAGCGTTCCTACTTGGGTTTCAGATATGATCTTTGGTAAAGAAGCAAACGCAGAAGTAGAAGCATCAAAAGCCAAAGTTAAAGAACTTCAAACATTAGTAGACGAAGCTAAGGCGGCAGGTAAATCATACGTTGAATATGCAGATGGAACAAAAGTAGCACTAGCAGATGTTGAAAAAGAAATTGCGGCAACAAAAGCAAAAATTGATAAAGAGGAAGCTGGTGGTGGAGGTTGGTGGTCAACACTAATTGATAATATTGGACTTATAGGAACTGTCGTAGGAGGAACTTTAGCGGCAGGTGGTGTAGCCTATCTTGCAGTTAAAGGATTTTCTTTATTGTTAAGTGCATTTGGAACTGGACCTGTGGCGCTTGGAGCGGCAGTTCTTGTTGGATTATTTGTTGGTACTGGATATGCAATTAAACTTGCAGGTGAAGGTATTAATTATGCAGGTGACGGAGTTAAAAAGGTATCTGATGCATTAAACGAAATGAGTCAAATTAAAGATGTTGCTAACTTGAAAGAAGTTGGCGGCGTAATGGGTGAAGTAGCAGATTCATTAATGCAATTTGCAGTTGGTGGTGCTATTATGAAACTAGTTGGTACTGGTGGATTAACACAACTTGCAGGTGCAATTTCAGAGTTTAATACTATTGATGGTACTAAACTTAAACAAGTAGGTCCAGGTATAGCGGCACTATATGAAGGTACAAGTAAATTTACTGGTGACGGTGCTTGGGAAGGCTTTAGTAAATGGGTTGGTAGTTTATTTGGCGGAAGTTCAAATGACTTTGAAAAAATGGCTGAAGGCATTAAGCATTTTGAAGGCATTGACGGATCCAAATTAGCCGCTCTTGGAGGTGGCCTAGGTGGCATAGCAGAATTTGTTGGTGCTATAAATGCCGCCGAAAAACTTGGAGACCAAGTTGAGGCTATTGAAGCTTTGGTTAGCGTAATGGCAGACTATCGAAAACAATACAATAAGATGAGTTCAGATATGCAGGCTAGTTTTAATCTGGCTGTAAATAACTCCGGAAAAGAGACTGTTGAAGCACTGAATCAGTTAAATACTGTCATAAAGCAATTAGTTTATGAACAACAAACAAGTAACGAAATAGGGAAGAAGATAGTTGGAGCCGTTAACGAAGGCGGAGCTATAGGATAAAAAATGAGTTGGAAAAGATATTTTACACCCGTAACAACTAACGCATCAGACACAGGAAACTATAGTCCGTTAGGCGGAAATCCAAACCAAGGCCTTGGACCGGCACAAGCAAATTATAGTTCTTATCTGCCAGATGTATATGTTGGTTCTCCAAATCGTGTTGAACGATATGGACAATATAATACTATGGATATGGACTCGGAAGTAAATGCCGCGTTAGATATTTTAGCAGAATTTTGTACACAAAAAAATAAGCAAAACAAAACTCCATTTATAATGGACTTTAAACAAAAAGCTACGAATTCAGAAATTACAGTACTCTCACAATACTTACTACAATGGACTAAACTAGAAAAGTTTGATACACGTATGTTTAGAATTGTACGTAACATTTTTAAATATGGTGATGCATTCTTTGTTAGAGATCCTGAAAGTAAAAAATGGTTTCATGTTGATCCAGCAAAGGTATCACGTATTATTGTAAACGAATCAGAAGGTAAAAAACCTGAACAATATATTATTAGAGATGTAAACTTAAACTTTAGAGAGATGGTTGCAACAACTCCACACCAAACAACAGGTAATGTTACTGGAGGTGGCGGAGGCTACTTACAAGGCGGAGTACGTGGATACGTTGGAGCATCTAATGCCACAGCCGCTAGTGGTAGTAGGTTTCAAAAAGAAATAAAAGAAACAGCCATTGATGCTGAAAATGTTGTACACCTTAGTTTATCAGAAGGGTTAGATAACAACTATCCATTTGGTAATTCATTATTAGAAAGTATTTTTAAAGTTTATAAACAAAAAGAATTACTAGAAGACGCAATTATAATTTATAGAGTACAACGTGCTCCAGAACGTAGAGTATTCTACGTTGACGTGGGCAATATGCCGAGCCACTTGGCTATGCAATTTGTCGAAAGAGTTAAGACTGACATCCACCAAAGAAGGATTCCAAGCCAGACGGGAGGAGGCCAGAACGTTATTGATAGTGCGTATAATCCATTATCAATCAATGAAGATTATTTCTTTCCACAGACTGCAGAAGGTAGAGGTTCTAAAGTTGAAACACTACCGGGTGGCACCAATTTAGGTGAGATAGATGATTTAAAATATTTCACTAATAAACTTGTACGTGGTTTACGTATTCCTAGTTCTTACTTACCAACAGGTCCAGATGACGGACAAAGCAACTATCAAGACGGTAGAGTTGGTACAGCGTATATTCAAGAGTTACGCTTTAATAATTACTGTGAACGTTTACAAAGTTTAATTACAGAAGTATTCAATCAAGAATTTAAACGTTACCTTTTAGAAAAAGGTGTTAATATTGATACAGCTATGTTTGATGTTAGAATGCAACCGCCACAAAACTTTGCAAGTTACAGACAAAGTGAACTTGACAATGCTCGTATTGGAACATATACACAAATGGCGGCAATTCCTTATGTATCAAACAGATTTGCTATGAACAGGTTCTTAGGATTAAGTGATGAGGAACTTGCTGAAAATGAACGTTTATGGAAAGAAGAGAATGACGAGAACTTAACTCCACTACCAACTGATGCCGCAGGCGAAATGAGAGGTGCAGGAGTTAGTGGTGCAGGTATAGGTGCTGACATGGGTGGCATGGAAGACGAAGCACCAGAAGGCGAAGCAGAGGCTCCAGTAGACGGCGGCGCGGCGCCACCACCAGACACAGCAACAGGAGGCACTCCCGGGGGAGCGGCGACTCCACCACCAGGAGCATAAATAGTAGTATGGCACACTTGAGAGAAATATTTTACTTCGATAAAGAAACCCTTGAACCGGTTGATAATAAACAATACGATCCTATCGATGATGAGTCCATTGTTCAACGCGATGACTTACGCAAGACGCGATTAACTCTACGTCAAATTAATAAAACTCGCAAAGCGGCCGAATTACATAAAGAAGAGCAGGAAAAAGAGCTACACTTCGTACGCCAAATGTACGGAATTGCCGCTAACGCCGAACAGGCAATTTAGTCCGATGTCCAGGTCTGGACAGGCATTTATAATCGGTAACGGCACCAGCCGTAAATCCATAGACTTACATCAATTAAGAAAAAATATCCCTATAGGTAGTAAAATATATGGCTGTAATGCTGTATATAGAGAGTTTGAACCTGACTATCTAGTAGCTGTTGATAGTAAAATGGTTATGGAAATTAATCGTAGTGGTTGGCAACTTACACACGAAGTATGGACTAACCCTAATAAATCATATAAAGACTTTAATAAGTTTAATTACTTTGATCCTAGTTTAGGTTGGAGTACTGGCCCTACAGCATTACATTTAGCTAGTGAAGAGAGCCATAATAACCAAGATATATACATCTTAGGCTTTGATTACGAAGGTCTTAATAGTAAAGTTAATAACATATACGCAAGTACAGAAAATTATAAGTCAGCTGATGCTACAGCTACATACCACGGTAACTGGGCTAGACAAACAGGTATCGTAATCCAAAAAAATCCAACAAAGAGATATATACGAGTAGCACTAGAAAGAGATTCTTTCTTGCCAGACAATTTGAAGGTGTGGGGCAACTTACACCACATGACAGTACAGGATTTTAAGGATCTGTTCAAGATCCTATAATCTTAATGTAAAACGGCCCGTTTTAGGCCGATAACCACGTACTTTTTCCCATATACCATAAATATTATACGACAGCCTTACCATATCTAAACAAACAGGAGAAGTTAAAATGGCAAATCAAAATAAATTTGAAGCGATGCTTGAAAAGTTAATCGCTGAAGATAAAGCGGGAGCTGAAGAACTATTTCACGAAATAGTTGTTGAGAAATCCAGAGACATTTACGAAAAACTTTTAGACGACGATATGCCCGAAGTTGAAGTAGACGAAGCGGCAAAAAAAGACTCTGAAGTTGACGAAAAAGAAGATACAGAAGCTAAAGAAGACGAAAAAGTCGACGAAAAATCAGACGAAAAAGCTGATGAAAGCGACGAAGTAGTTGACGAAAAAGCTGATGAAAAAGCTGACGAAGATGAAAAAGAAGTTAAAGAAGAACTTGTTGACATCACGCCAGTAGAAGACGTTCCTACAGAAGGCGGCGACGAAATGGGCGGCGATCCAGCAGATGCTATGATCGGCGACATTGAGCCAGGCGCTGACGACGAGGAAGGCGATGACGCAGAAGCAGGTGATGATGAAGATCTTGAAGACCGCGTTGTTGACCTAGAAGACGCACTTGATGACCTAAAAGCTGAATTTGACGACATGATGAACGACAAAGACGGTGACGACGACGCTGGTGACGATGACGCAGAAATGCCATTCGATACTGACGGCGAAGAAGGTGATGAAGACGGCGAGGATGATGCAGACGCAGAATCCGATCTTGAGGCAGAGCAACCTGCATTTGAAGGTAAAGAAGCGAAAGCTACTGCACCACAATCAAATACAGAGCTAATGAGAGAATATGTAACAAAAGTATCAAGTGGACACGGCGCTGAAACAAAAGGTGGCGGAGAAGCAAGTGGTACTAATACAAAATCTACAGTAGCAAGTAAAAATGACATGGGAGGCACAGCCTCTAATATTACCAAAGGTGGAGAAGGCGGAGGTTCAAATACTGGACTAACTGGCAACGACACTAAAGAAGATTCAGCTGGTAACGTAAACGTTCCAGGTGGAAAAGCTGGTAAGTCAAATAAAGCTGACTCAAAAGGCCACGGTACCGAGAAAAAGGGAAAAGGCGAAGAAGGCGGAACTAATACTGACTCAGTAATAGGTTCGTAATAGTGTTAGGGAACAAGGTGTTGCTCAATTTACGAGAGAACTTGACATACGACCAAGCTAAAATGGTCATGGAGTCTACCGAGAACGACAAGGGTGGAAAAGACCTCTATTTAAAGGGGATTTGCATCCAAGGTGGGGTTAAAAATGCCAATCAGCGTGTTTACCCTGTTACCGAGATAGGTAGAGCTGTCAATACACTCAATGACCAGATTACTGGTGGTTATTCAGTTCTTGGCGAAGTTGATCACCCAGAAGGCCTAAACATTAACTTAGACCGTGTAAGCCATATGATCACAGAGATGTGGATGGATGGACCAAACGGTTACGGGAAACTTAAGGTATTACCTACGCCGATGGGACAAATAGTTCAAACAATGCTGGAAAGCGGAGTTAAACTAGGCGTCTCATCACGTGGTAGCGGTAACGTCACAGAAGACGGAACCGGACAAGTAAGCGACTACGAAATCATTACGGTGGATATAGTTGCTCAACCCAGTGCTCCAGGGGCATACCCAACCCCAATATACGAGCAATTACTCAATACTCGTGGGGGGTATAAGGCTATGAACTTGGCACGTGAACTAGAAGGCGACACGAAGGCGCAGAACTATTTAAAGAATTCTTTGGTGAATATCATCAAAGGGCTCCAGTAATAAGGAGAATATAATGTTGGACGCACTGAAATCACTCTTTGAAAACAATGTAATTTCTGAAGAGATCAGAGCTGAAATTCAAGAAGCATGGGACAAGAAAATTGAGGAAACTCGATTGGAAGTAACTGCTTCACTTCGAGAAGAGTTCGCATCTAAATATGAACACGATAAAGCAACTATGGTTGAAGCAATCGATAATATGGTGAGCGAAAAACTTCAAGAAGAAATTTCCGAATTCACTGACGATCGCAAAAATTTAGCAGAAGCAAGAGCAAAATATGTTATTGCTATGCGTGAAAACGCTAACTTGCTAAAAGGATTTGTGATGGAACAGTTGAAGAAAGAAGTTAATGAATTACACGAAGACCAAAAAGTTATGTCAGATAAGTTTGGCAAACTTGAGGAATTTGTTGTAGAAGCTTTGAGCAAGGAAATTGCAGAGTTCCACGAAGATAAGAAAGACTTGGCTGAAACGAAAGTACGATTAGTACGTGAAGCTAAGAAACATCTTAACAAAGTTAAATCAACGTTTGTTGAGAAGAGTGCTAAATTAGTATCAGATGTAGTTGGAAAAGGACTTACAAAAGAAATTGGACAGCTTAAAGAAGATATTGACTCAGCACGTAGAAATGATTTTGGTCGTAAAATTTTCGAAACGTTCGCTAATGAATACTCAAACAGTTATCTGAATGAGAAATCAGAAACTGCTAAACTTTTACAAGTTGTTGACATGAAAGATGGACAAATTAAAGAAGTTAAAGCAGAAGCTGATGCAAAATCAAAAGTAATCGCAGAGAAAAATGCAGAAATTTCTAAAATTTCTGATGCGGCTAAGAGAAAAGATATCATGTCTGAACTAACTGCTCCTTTGAGCAAAGACCAGACAGAGATTATGAATGACTTACTGGAAAGTGTACATACTGACAAGTTGCAAAAACAGTTTGAAAAGTATATGCCGGCGGTAATCGACGGGAAGACTCCAGAAAAGAAGAAGGCGACATTAACAGAATCAGAGGCAAAAGCAATTACAGGCAATAAAGAAGAATCTAACGTTAGTAGTGTAAGCTCGGAAGCAACAGGTAATATTGTTGACATTCGAAGACTTGCAGGATTGAATTAAGGAGAAAACAATGTCAGAACTACTAGAAAATCGCTGGCAGGATACCAAAACCGCTCTTTGTGAAGGCCTAAGTGGCAATAAGAAAGCAGTGATGGCAAGTACTCTTGAAAACACACGCAAGTGGTTGAATGAGACTGCTACAGCTGGTTCTACAAGCGCCGGTAATGTTGCAACTCTAAACAGAGTTATC
>MDSV01011598.1_pt1 | contig 21674 bp, 30 predicted proteins | sample 810851 | NCBI WGS metagenome assembly MDSV01 (sample SAMN05326640, study PRJNA326480) | marine metagenome | isolation source: seawater | place: Atlantic Ocean: North East | collected 2012 | reverse complement strand
TTATCCTAAACCTGTAAAAAGATCTCATATGGATGACGGGCAAGACGGGGGTTCGAATCCCCCCATCTCCACCAAAAATTATTATTCTTCAATAATAAAAAATTCTTTTATATCTTCTGCGTAATTAAAAGTACTATCTATACTACTTTCGTAATCATCATACCTCAAATCAGAAAAACAGTGTGTTTGATATGTTTTTGGTGAACATTGGATACCTAGTAAACAAATGAACAATATAATTATTTTTTTCATCTAATATAAATACATCACTCTGTTTAGATACAGTGTAATATAATGTTAACTTATTATTAAATTTTTATTTTCCTCAAATACCTTTACTACCATATATTTATGTGGTATAATTGTATATACTAATAAAAAAATAAAATTTAAAAGAAATGGTAAAAGTAGAAACAGGAAAAACAGTAAAAGTTAATTATACAGGTAAATTTGAAGACGGTACCGTATTTGATACTTCATTAAGTGAAGGTAGAGAACCTTTAAAGACTATTCTAGGTAATGGTAATTTAATCCCAGGATTTGAAAAGGGATTATTAGGTATGTCTATCGGAGAAAATAGGACAATCGCTATTGATCCTGTAGAAGGATATGGAGAATATTTAGATGGGTTAGTTACTATTGTACCACCGGCCCAAATGCCGGAAGGAGTAAAAGTAGGGGATGTTTTACAATCTAGTGGTGATAGAGGAACTATTAATGTAACGGTTAAAGAAATTAGTGAAGCGGGGGTAAGAGTAGATGCAAATCATCCATTAGCTGGTAAAAAACTTATTTTTGAAGTAGAGTTATTAGAGGTAGAATAATTTTTTTTCTTTAATGTGTTGATTGTTAAATTTATTTTCACTATAATTGAATATAATTAAATAATCAATAAATAAAAATTTATCAAAATGAGTAAAACATTAAAGAAAACAAGAGAAGAGTCTTTAGTATCTCTTTTTGGTCCTTCGGGAACAGAAGTACCAACTGAATCACTAACTTATATCAGAAAAAACCCTAAAAGATTTGTTAAAAAATTAACAGAAATTTATGGATTAGATTCTGTAGTTAAATGGGTTGGTGAATCAGTCTAAAACTAATCAAAACTAAGGGGGATTAATTTCCCCTTTTTTTTATAAAAAAAATATTATGGCAAATCACGTATATACAACAATTAACATTACTGGAAACAAAAAAGTAATGGAGAAATTAGAAGAAATAAAAATTAAAGTAGAAGAAAATAATAATGATAATCATACTGCATTAATAAGTGGATTCTACGATAATATGGAAAATACCTTTACATGGTATGGTGACAATGTTGGTGCTAAATGGTGTTATCATGATGAGTTTTGGGTAGACATCGAAGGGGAGTATGCAGAAATTATGACCACATCTGCCTGGTACCCCCCTATAGAATTCGTGCAACATATATATAAAATTTGTAATCCTTTAGACTCAGAATGTGAAATAGATGGGGACTATGAAAATGAAGCTATCACACCGATAGGGGGGTTTGTGGTTAATAAAAACGGTTTTAGTCATGAAGAATATGATGAAGATATAGAATATCCTGAGGAAGATAATTATCAGACCGTTGATGAAGAATTAGATCATGAAAAATATGATGAAGCACTGGAAGAATACCATGAAAAAGTTAGTAATTTGCGTGGGGAAATGAAAAGTTTGGCGTATAATAATTTAAATAAATTATTAAAGTCCGAAACTACTACTACGTAGTGGTTTGAAGAATAACCATATATTTATGGTTGTAAATAACATACATATAAAAAAAATAATATGGAAACAATAAGTAAAATTGTAAATAACAGTCTTTTTAGAACTGGTGTATGTGGTGCAGTAGCTGCCGCATTATTTATTAATGGAAGTGTACTTTATGCTGGAATCGCAATCGGTGTAGGTGTAAGAGAATTCCTACTGGCATTTAAAAAGTAAATTCCTTACTTTTTGATAAAATAAATAAACCCACACTTTGTGGGTTTTTTTATGCTTTATTTATATTTATTAATAAACGTAAATATGAATTTTTTTAGAAGATGTTGTGACTCCAAAAGAGAATGTTTAACTTATATTATAATATTAATGTGGGTAGGGTTAGGTATTTTAGGGGCAATATATAAAACCGATTTCGTACAATTAGCTTCTTATTTTGTTTCTTTAACTGGTTTTGTGGGGGCATATATGTATGGAGAATCCGTAAGACAAAGTGAAGACGCATCCATATTCAAAGCAGGGAGATCTAGTAAAAGAGAAATAGTGATATATGTTACTATTGCTTTATGGTTGGCAATTGGGGTGTATACTATAGTAAAACAATTAGATATAGTAGGGATGAGTGCATATTTTGCGGCACTTACACCATTTGTTGGTTCATATATAATAGGTGAAACACTTAAAAAAGAAACTGAAGACGAAAATGAAGACTATGAGGATCAAACTCCGGGAGAGCCAATATAATAGATTATTAAAAGAAAATGATAAAGATTTTCTTGATGGTAGAGTTAACTTTAAAGAGATAGGAAATAAGGTTGATAAGTTTATTATTAAATGCTTTAATTTTATAAGAAAACAATACCCTACTTTTAAACAATTTAGGGATCTACCTGTGTATGCAAGAAAGATATCACAAGATATAGCATTACCAGATGCGGTATCTTTAGTTATCTGTTATAACTATTTTTTAAAAATAGATGCTGAAAAATATGAAGGAGACTTTAGTGAATTTTTAGGTGAACCATTAGAGTTTTATGGGGAGTTTGAACTTAGTGAAGAGATTCCTGTAAGGGGCTATCTAGCAGGATACCAAATGGGTACGTATACGGGATATGCTTCTAATGAAGAAGAGTTTTTAGATCAATTAGAAGATGGTGAATATCATGATTATGATACTACTGATCAGTATGTAGAGTATGATGGAATGGATATTGACTGGGAGATAGATGAGGGGTACATTGATGATTACATTTCTCAGAAGGTAGGTGACAATCGAGACGATATAGAAGGTAATGTAAAGTTAATAGATAATTAAAATGAAAGTAAAATTAACAGAGGAACAATATAATAGATTACTAACTGAGAATACCGGTGATGAATGGGGCAGAGTTAGTAAAACTGTTAATGCATTTATTGTAAGGTTATTTAAAAAAATAAGAGAGAAAATCCAAAACGGTGGTTTAAAAATGAATTCCGATATTGTAGACTATATAATGAATGATTTGGTACTCACACAAGAAGAATCAATTATTTTGGCACATAACTTTAAAGTTATGGTAGATTTTCATAGAGAACAAGATTTAGATAAACTATTGGGTAAACCTATGGAGTACATGGGATTATGGGAAATACCTACTCACATACCTACAGTTGTTGAATTGACAGGTAGAGGTTATCCTGATGGTAGAGTATATGCAATGGGTAGGACACCAGAAGAAGCATTAAAAACTATAAGAGATGGTGCAGAAGACGATTTTGAAGTGGGTGATATGAATGAGTTGGATTTGGATGCGGTACTGGATGAATTTGATATAGATATAGTAGATGATATATTCCCACAAAAAGGAATGGTACAAAATGATTTCTATGAAGATGATGATGGTCGTGGTAATAAATTTGAGGTTCTACCATATATAAATGGGGACACTAATAAACCACAAGCATTTCAAAATGATTTATCAAGAAAAAAATTAAATAATTTATTAAAAAATATAGGGTAATTATGAAAATTAAACTTACAGAATCACAAGTAAAAAGATTAACTAAAGAGGGTTGGTTTTTTAATAGAAGGAATAAACTAGCAACCTTCCAACATCGTGAGGATTATAAATTAGGTTCAGATACCACTATTGAGGTGTATGAAAAAGGTGATGAATACCTTATAATTAATAAAGGTGAATTAGGACATGAAAATGTAATAAAAACATTCCCTAAAGAAAGGTTTAGTGCCGAACAAGTCATTGCGGTCGCAAGAGATTTATCAGGTGAAGATAACTTTGAAAATAAAAGAGATTCTTATTATAGATAAAATGAAGATTAAACTAACAGAAACACAATATAAGAAAGTAGTCCTAAGAGAGTTTGGGGAAACTGTTACTGATCCTAAAGAATGGTACTTACAAATCCTTTCTTGGGTCGAGTCCCCTAATGATTTATCTTTTGAAAGTAATGGGTATGAAGTGGTGGTGTTTGATAAGGAGGGTGTTTATCTCGGATATTATGATAAGGAACAAGAATTTGGTTTTGTGGTAAATGAATATGGGGTAGACTCAATAACTAAAGATGAATTAATTGATGAACAAGATGGTGAATCTACTTCTACTACATCATCCGATAATCAAGTCTCACCTCAAAGAGGACCCGCCAATACATTGGGGAATGTCCCTGAAGTTAGCCCCAGTAGAGGTCCATCAAATACCTTAGATAATAGTCCATGGTCAGTTTCACCCCAAAGAGGACCAGCCAATGAAATAAGTTAATAAGTTTACTTATTTTCCTCCACTACTTGAAGGTTTAGATGTTGTAGAAGATGAACTACTACTTGTTTTTGGTTTTGGTTTTGGTTTTCTTTTCTTACATCCACATCCCATAATATTATTTTTTTTTATTTAAGTTTATTATGTTTAATAATAAATAGGTATTTTTTTTACTTTTGTAAATATTTTTTGTAAAAAAAAAGTCATCATTAATTTGTTTATATGGAAAAAATGTATTATATTTGTTTTAAATAAAATGTTATGGATACAGATTTTTTAAAAGAAGTACTATCAATACCCTCAATATCGGGTAACGAATCTATGGTGAGAGATTATATTATAGAGTTTGCTATAGACAATGAAATTGATTATGTATTAGATAAGAAAGGTAATGTATACCTAACTAAAGGTAAGGATAGAGTAACTTTAGGTGAATATTATCCTTGTGTAGTTTCACATATCGACACCGTACATAGGTCACATATAGATTTAATTAATGATAAGAGAAGGTTAGACATTGTAGAGGATGTTAAAGGTAATTTAATTGCATATAATCCATTAACTAATCAACAAACAGGTATTGGTGGTGATGATAAGTGTGGGGTATTTGTTTGTTTATCACTTTTCTTAGAAATGGATATATTAAAAGGTGCATTTTTCGTTGAAGAAGAAATCGGTATGTTAGGATCTAAAGAAGCTTGTAGTGAATTCTTTGAAAACGTAGGGTATGCGATTCAATTTGATGCCCCATCCGCTAATTGGATAACTGAAGTATGTAGCGGTGTCAAGATTTTTGATTCAGAATTTAAGGATAAAATAAAAACGGTTTTAAGTGAGGGTGGATATACTAATTTTAGTAATGATCCATTCACAGATGTTAACCAACTATCTCAGAAATTTGATTTTAATTGTTTAAACTTAGGTTGTGGATATTATGAACAACACAGAGATAGTGAATATGTTGTAGTAGATGAAGTAAAGAAATCTCTACATATGGGAATTAAACTAATACATCACTTAGGGGTTGCAGATTATTTAAGAAAAGATAAAGAAGAAATAGAAAGTAAAAAAATCGATGATTCTTCTTGGTTTAAATATATAGAGAACGATTATGATTTAGTTTCGGATAAAATAGTCGATTCAGTTATTGATATGTATAATGATGGGTTTGATAGTGAAGAAATAAAAATGTATATATCAGATCTTTTAGAAATTGAAAGTTATGGATAAGTCAGAATTACAAAAAATTATATTATGGTGTATTATTGCCATATCCACCTTTATTGGTGTGTTAACTATACTACCCATTGTTGGGTATATTTTAATAATTTTAGGGATAGTAATACCTAGCTATCTTTTATATTTAAACTATTACGAAGAATGAAGAACCTATTAGAAGACAAAGACATTTCCATAAAAATATTAAAAGAACTAAATAAGTTAGTTACAATTCCCGATAGGGGGTTTTTGGCTGGTGGTGCAGTTGCAAATACACTATTGAGGATGAAAAATGGTAAAGGAATACATGATGATAATCTTTTTCCAGTAAATGATTTAGATATATTTGTAGAGGCGGATCATGAAAATATTCAAGGTGGTACTCCATTAAGAACAAAAGAATTAGTTATACAGGAAGGTTATTACGCAGGCGATATAGGATATGACGATGCATCTAATTATAGAATATTAGAGGTATTAAGAGATGGGTTATTAAATACAATAGTTATATCTCAAATCGTAGACTTACAAAACAATAGAGATTTTACGTATATCCTAAATGGATTTGATTTTAACTGTTGTCAGATAGGTATTGATTTAGCGACAGGTAATCTTTTTTATACACCTCAGTTCGCAGAATTTTTTAAGACAAACCAGTTAGATATTTCTGCAATGTATACACCGGGACATACCGCAATTAGACTATTCAAAAAGATAAAAGAATTAAATTGTTATTGTGATGTAGAAAAATGTATGGAAATACTTTCCCAACCTTTAATACCGTCTATTACATGGAGATTGATGAAGTCCCAATGGGGGTTTTATTTCAGTCATAAATATAAAGACATGTTTATGGAGTATTTTCCCAAAATAAAACCATATTTTAAAATGGTGAAGTTTTTTGATGATAAAAAAGAAATATGGTATACACGTCATGATGAAATTAACGGTAATACAAAATCTACAGATGGTAAACATGTGAGTAATTGGTTAAACCCTAATAAGAGTATACCTCAAGAAACATTAAGTAAATGGGCAGAATATAATGACAGACTATGGGCATTAAGGCCAGTCAAATACACCGAACCCAATGTAAGAATAATAGATAAAGCATATTTAGGGTATAGTTCTCCCATCGCCTTTATAAATGCATATTATTATATTAATGGTAAGATAAAAAAATCCTTACGTAAAAAATGTGAGTTAATAATAGAAAACTCAAAATATTTACAAAAGATTGTAATGATAAATTTAGAATTCGCCAACTGTGATTTTAGTTTATCACATGTAAAAGAGTTAGATGACTATTGTAAAAGAGAAATTGATTTTTTATTTACCATACATAAATTTGGATTAAATCTTCAAGAAGCCCTTATTTTATTTAAGGACATAAAGAAAATTGAGAATAAAGAGGGTGAGTGGTTAAAATTTATTATTTTAGATTCTTTGAGAAAGAATAATAAAAATATTAAACCTACATATGACTCTATGAAAAAGGCAATTACTCTTCATAAAGAACAAATGTCCAAACCCCTCACTCCTCCACTGATTAATGTTAATAAACTTTCTTTACCTAATAATGTTAGTGTTAAAGAATTACTCAGTGAGACGGAGATGCAATGGGCAGGACAAAAACTAAAGAATTGTATAAATAATGTAGGTCAAGGATATAAAGAAAGGATTGAAAGTGGTTTAGTTAAAATATTTGTAATAATGTCACCCTCTAGTACCTCTGCTTTAGAATTACATTTACCATCCCTTACTGCTTGCGAGGTTACAGAAAAACAATTACTTTCTTCTTGTAATAGAAAACCGAGCCAATTTCATCGAATAATTGCGGATTTATTAATAAACCATATTAATATGACATTATTAGAGGATAATTATTCAAAGAAACTAAATCTATATAATAACTTAATAACTTTACATACTGGTTTATTGGCAACTACATCTGATAATAATACAGATAAAAATGAAGAGGTTTTTGGGTTTGGTGATTTTGATGACCACCAACCAGTAGGGGAACATGACGACTTCCAATTTGACTTTGGTGGTGTAGAAGAAACAACTGAAGGAGATAATGTTAGAGAAATGGTAGAATCTTTTGAAGGGGATGTAGTGACGGAAACACTTAATAATCCATTGAGAGAATGGGTTAGGAGAACAATAACACCACTTCCATTGGATTATACTATACATACTACTCTAAGAGACAATGTTAATCCAGATCTGGATGATGTTTGGGATACATAGGAATATTTATAAATATGGAAAGTATTTTGGTATTAAATGCGGATTACACACCCATCAACATAACAGATTTAAAAAGAGCTTTTAATTTAATATATAAAGGTAAGGCAGAGATAATCAAGCATAATATTATTTATCCCATTATTACGGAACTTCGAAAATTTAAAAGACCCACCATTATTCGGTTATTAAGTTATGTATCCATCCCCTTTAGGAAAGTCACCTTAAATAGAAAGAATATATTTAGAAGAGATAGGTATAAGTGTTTATATTGTGGGGAAAAAAATAAAAATAAATTAACTATTGATCACGTAACCCCCAAGTCCAAAGGTGGAAAAAACACTTGGGAAAATTTGGTGACGTGTTGTAAAAGATGTAATAGTCACAAAGATGATAAATTACCCTACCAAACCAACCTACAGTTAATATATAAACCATATAAACCCACTTATTTAGAGTTTATAAAAAATATTACCGCTGAACAAAGTAGTGATTGGACTTCATTCATACATTAAGAACATAATTAGTGGATATTTATATTTAAAAATAAGATATGCCAATTTTTAGTGACGAATATGGTCGAGAAAGTAGTTTACTATTTTTAGGGAAACACGAAGTAAAGGAATTTGAAACGAAGTTTGATTTTTACTACGATAAGTATCGTGATATATCTAACAAAAGAGGATTTTTTGGGGAAATAAAATTTGTAATATCTTATGGTGTGGTTTGGATATATGTGATGATAGATTAATTTTCTTCAGTTATAGATAATTTACCCAGCTCTTTATTTATTTCATATAACCCACTCCCATTTCCACCAATAATTTTTAAATCATCTATAATAGTTTTGAATTTTGTTTCTTCTTCACGTTGTTCTGTTACAAACCACTGCATAAAATTTTCTGTTTTATAGTCTCCTTGTTTTTTACATTCTTCTATTATTTTATTAATGGAATCAGTTACTCTTTTTTCATTCATTAAAGAATTCTCAAAATGTGTAAGGACATCAAACTCTTCTTTTAAGTCTTCTAAAAAATTATAATTAGGGAGAATAGGGTCACAATCTTCTTCTAGTAAATAGTCAATTAATTTTAACATATGGTATCTTTCTTCCGTAGATTGGGTAGAAAAAAATTTCGACATACCACCAAAACCATTACTCTCAAATTCAATAGAAAGGTGTAAATAATAAAATGATGCATTATTTTCTAACCATATTTGTTCATTTATTAAGTTAACAATTTCTTTACTTACTTTTTTATTGATCTTCATCATTTCTTTTCTGTTGTACATATTTTGCTTTGTTTATTTCGTCTCTTCTATTTACAGAAGGTTTAGTGAAGTGTTCGTTATCTCTACATTCTTTGGCTACTTTAGTTCTAATAAATTTACTTTTTAGTTCTTTTAGTGCTCTTTCGATATTTCCTTTTTTTACTTGTACTTTTAACATTCTTTTCTAATTTTATTTCTTTTTATTGAAAAATAAAGTATATTTGTATAAATATATGTAAAAATATGAAAATTTTCAATACTATTTTTAAAACTCTTACGGTACATATCGTTAATATGGATTTTGAGTTCATAAAAAAAAACATTAAAATAAAAAAAATACCTAACTTAGGTGAAAGGATTTATTTTGAAGATAGGCAAATGTGGGATATAGTAGATGTTTTACATCATGTAGAGGGAAGACACCATGTTATCTGGATAGTGGTAAAAGTTTTGGAAGATACTCAGTCAACATTACTAAATGAGTAGATATTTATAATAAAATATAAATAATGTATAAGTTAATAAATTATATAACCGAATCAGAAGTCAAAGAATTAACTCATAAAGATAAGAAAATATTAACACTTATTCATAATAAAGTATGGTTAAAACATACTGAGGATGAGAAGATAAGATATGATGTAGTAGAAGAGTTAAAAAACTTAGATGAAAATATAGTTTTATCCATTTATGAATTCTTACACGGTACGATGGGTTTTGAAAATGTGGATGTAATAGAATACTTTCTGAAATTATTTATAAATAACTTTCAAGAAGACGGGGATTATAATAAATTAACCACACAAAAACCCAATATAATACCTAACCCTAATAACCATCATAGAGCAGTTGCAAATAATTCAGACATACCACCCCTGTTAGTTATAGATATGAAAGACTATTTGAACTATGGGATGCCGGGTTTTTATGATATGGTAAACGATATTCATTATGCAGTGGGTAATGAAAAAGAGACATTGGAGGCCATAAGAGAGCAAATGCAAGATAGATACTATAACTTTTATGAGACGACCCAATTCGAGAGTGGTGTCCATACTTTAGTGAATTATTTATTTATAGGTGATACAGATAAAAGAATAATTGCTAGTGAATACGCAGAATCTGTAGAATCAGATAATGGTATTGATAAAATAATCCGTATGATAAAGGATTATGATTATGAAGATGAAGACAAAAAATTAATGCGTAGATATTATCAGTTAGAACATAATGAAGATGATCCAATTAATAGTGGTATTCCTAAAAAAGTAGAAATGGATCAAATAGAGGATTCTCTAAGGGAAAGATTAAGAGAATTAGTATATGATGATGAATATTATAAAATGGATAACTATATTGTTGATTGGTTAATGGATCATGGTTATTTAACACAAGATCAAAAGTATGGGGATTATGAATTCACTAAACCCTATTTAACTAAATACGATGAAGTAGATGTCAGTAAACTACCAAAATGGTTAAATTTTGATAGAGAAGAATTTATTGATGATATGGCCACTATTGATAGGGCAGGTGAATTAAGTAATATAGATCACTATTATGAGACGGAAACGATAGATGATGATACTTATTATATAATAGAGATAGATTATTAAAATGAAATTATTTAAACTATACGAACAAGTAGAAGAAGAACAGAAGGAAAAACAAAAACCTACCTTAATTACTTTAACGCCTATGGATAAGAAGTTTCTTAAACTTATGCAAAAAAAAGGAGTAGATTGGTCTGATGGTGGAGAGATTTGGAGATTTTTAACTGATACCTTATATATTGAAGATATGGAACTTAAAATGAGGTTAGCATATCTTTATATGGAACAACTTGTGGATGAAGATGAGGATGAAACTTATGATGATTTAGTGAGGGTTAGTTTAGATATGGAAAGTATTATGTCTAATTTTGATGATAAACAATTGGCACTAGCAGAACATTTCGACTTACCACCATTTCTAATTCCCGAAGAAGGTTATAGTCATTATGGTTTAGAACAGTACGAAAACAATGATGATGGTGGAACATATGCTATAGGTGATGAAGATGAGATGGATGTCGCAATGGAAGATTATGCACAAAGTAGGATAGATGATGGGATTGATTATTTTGAAGATTGGTATTTGGTAGATCATTTAGAACCAAACGATTCTGCAATTGAACAATTTGCAGAAGAAGAAGCGGATCATAGATTAGATGATATGGCAGACGAAGAGATATTAGAAGAAGCAGGTTATGATAGTATGGATGAGGCGAAAGAGGAATGGGATGAAAAAGAATATAAAAAAGCTGAAATCGAAGAACGTATTAATGACTTAGAGATGGAAAAAGATGAGTTAGAATCAGAACAAGAAGACGTAGAGTATGAAGAAGATGAAGATGAGTACAATAGATTAGAAGAGGAGATAGATGAGAAAGAAGTAGAGATTGGTGAGTTACAATCTGATTTTGATGACTTAGAAACGGAAATGGAAAGACTTCAAGAGATTTATGAAGGAGAACAAGTAGAAGAAGCCAAAGATGAACTAAGAGAAAATTACGTGGAAAATACTTTGGATGAAATTAGAAATGATGGGGTTGACTATTTTGTAAATAATCTAGGTATGGGTAGGCAAGAGGTTATCGAGTATTATTACCACTTAGATGAAGATAGTCTTAGAGAAGCAATTAAGGATGATGAAGGTTATGAAGCCCTATGTTCGTATGATGGTAATTACGATGAAATAAATAGGGATGGGGTCACTTACACCATAATTAGAACTAACTAATTATAATTTTATCCTACTAAATAGTCATTTTATCCCATAAAACCATAATACATTTACTTTTTTAGTTAAATTACATATATTTATTTAATATATAAGTGAAAACACTTAGTGGGGAATAAGTAATATGTTGTATTTATTTTGCGTAAATACGGTAAAAAAAAAATTATTATGGAAAAAATTAAATTATACATGACCATGTTGTTGGTGATGATTTCTGCATGTGCAATATCACAAACCTCTGGTTTTAATGAAGAACATGGTATATCTAACAAAGAATATCAAGAAATGTTAACAAAAAAAGAAAATAAAGTAATCTTACCGAAAAAATATATTTTAAAAGTGGAGAATAATCCTATAGATATATTTTACTTTAAAGTTACAGACATTGATAAAAAGTGTCTAGTAAAACCAATAACAATACCAATGATAAATTATAAAGAAGATGAAGAATAAAATTTTAAAAACAATGAAAGAATTTACAAAGACTTTTACTAGTAAGGTAATGGGATTAGTATTATTAAGCTTTTTCTTTATGGGGAGCTATATGGCACAATGTACACACACATTCACAGGATATGATTCATGGGGAGATGGGTGGAACGGTGCTAGTGCAACAATAACAGTTAATGGTGTTGCGGTAGGAACAATATTAATGCCTACTGGTTCATCGGAATCTTTACCTTTTCAGGCAGTAGACGGAGATTTAATTAAGATTGCGTGGACATCAGGAGATTACGATAGTGAAATATCTTGGGATTGTACCGATGGTGGAAATAATACTATTGCCATGGGTGCATATGGTACTACAACAGTCGGTAGCGGGGCATGCCCTGCACCTATACAGTGTGCCCCTTTACCTTATAATCAGGATTTTGAAACGGGAGTTACCTCAATGGGTGCAACCACTGGATCACAAGCTAGTGCGAGTATAGATGCTACTTCAGCAAATGGTAGTGCCTATGGTTTACATTTAGAAGGTAATACGTCTAGTAGTTGGAGTTCTTCATATTCTACAGGTGTAGCCGCCTTTACTAATTCCCCTGCCCATATCGCTAGTGTAACTAGAGAAATATGTGCGCCCGTACATCCTACTGTTACATTAACTTTTAATAAAAAACAAACTTATACTTATAATGTAAAGTATTCATGGTTTAGAGTTACTGTTAATGGGAATCCTATTGCTGATGTACATGGAAACACTTATTTTGATGGATCAAACAACAGTTGGGAATCGATGGAATATAATCTTTCCCAATATACAGGAAGTTCTTTTATAGTTGCGTTTGAAACTTGTAATAAATATTATACCGGATATACATCTACGGGTATGGGAGGTGATGCGAGTTATATAGATGATATATTAATAACAGAAGCTGCGGGTCTATCCCCACCAACCGCACCGGGGGTGATTGTAGGGAATACATATCCTAATTCTGGTGAAGTAGTTGCATACTCTATCCAACCGGTAGCTGGTGCAGATACATATACATGGACAGTACCTTCGGGTTGGAATATACTTGCCGGTCAGGGAAACACCACACTTACAGTTTCTACTAATGATAACTCAGGAACACTTTCCGTCACTGCAGATAACGTGGCAGGATCTTCTTCCCCTACTTCAGTATCTGTTACTTCTGCAATATTAATTACTTCTTATCCTTATGAAACTGCATTTGAAAACGAAGTACAACATTCTACGACTGCTTCAGCGACAGGGTTTTCTTTCGTACAGAATGGGTGGCGTAATGTATCCGGTGATGATGGTGATTGGAGATCAGATGCGGGTGGTACAGGATCCACCAACTCAGGACCTGGTGGTGGTTCATCCAGTGGGGTGTCAGATCATTACCCAGGAACATCCTCTGGTAAATATATTTATACTGAAGCATCTTCACCAATGTATCCATCTAAAGAATTTCATCTATGGTCGCCACCATTTAATTTAACATCATTAACTTCACCAACACTAACCTTTTGGTATAGTATGTATAGTGCAAGTGGTGCGACATTGGCATTACAATATTCAACGGATAATGGAAGTACATGGGTAAATAATATATCGTTCATGTGTACGACTACCTTTCCAAGTCCTGTTATCTATCAAGATATGGGAACGAGTTGGAGACAAGGTTTTGTAGACCTTTCTTCATTACAATCTAATTCTAATATAATGTTTAGATTTATTGTCACTACGGGTACAAGTTGGGATGGTGATGTATGTTTAGATGATATTAAATTAGTGGATGCTACCAACACTGCCGTTGATGTGGGTGAAAATCTTAGTTTAGGTTCAGGCGCATATGATAACGCATATGGGTTGACACTTAATGGTAATACTACCCAAACAATCACACCTAATGGCAATAAAATATCTAATTTAATAATTAGTAATAGTAATGGTGTAACCATAAATGGTGGAGATTTAGAAATAGATGGGATATTAACTTTAACCGATGGTGTTATTACTACAGGAAATAATAAGATAATTACTAACGCTACCCCAACAGGTGCAATAGTGGGTGGAAGCACAACTTCTTTCATTAATGGTAATCTTAGAAGATATATTGCATCTACAGGAACCTATGAATTTCCAATAGGAAGTGGTACTGCACCAACTAATTACCATAAAATAGATCTAATAAATAGTAGTTTAGTTGGGGTTACTTATATAGATGCATCTGCAGGAGATATGCCGGCAGGTAATATGTTTGATTTAAATACATCCCAAACGGGGAGTATGTTAACAGAAGTATATGATAAAGAATGGACATTAACACCTAATACCCAACCAACTGGAGGTACATATGGAGTTAACTTATACCTAAACGGTGTTAGTGGATTATATGTAACTGATAATACATTTACTATTGTTAAGAGAGATGATAACTCAACATCATGGGCAGATTGGAGCACTTATGAGTCTACAACAACTATACCGGTTGGGGGAGATCCAGGAAGAACAGTAGCTAGTGGATATGGACAAAAATCTGGATTCACTTCTTTTAGTAAGTTTGGTTTTGGAGGTGCCGGAGGTGGTGCATTACCTATTGTATTAATTGATTGGGGTGCCGAGATCGTGGGTGAATCCACTTCATTAACTTGGTCAGTAGCGTCGCAACAAAATAATGATTATTATACAATACATAAAAGTTTAGATGGTTATGAATGGGAAGAAGTTACTAAAGTACCAGGTGCTGGTAATACTAATACTTTAATGAATTACAATATATTTGATGAGAATCCATATGTAGGACAATCTTATTATAGATTAATGCAAACAGATTATGATGGAAAGAATGAAAAGTTTAATATTATAGGAGTATTCTATGATAAACCTATAGAAATAAGTATAAATCCTAATCCGGTAGAAGAAGAGTTAACTTTATATTTAGGGGAGACTTTAAGGGGTAATACAATGGTTTCTATATATAATACTAAAGGTCAAAGAATATATAATAAATCTTTCTTTGGGGATTGGAAGATAATTGAACTGAATGTAGATAAATACAAGAAAGGATATTATTTATTAGATGTGGACCATAACCATCGAAAAGGATCCTTAAAGTTTATAAAAAAATAGAATATTAAAACCCTCTTCGGAGGGTTTTTTTTATGTTTATAATATATTTATGTATATATGAAAAAGAAACATATTATAACATCTGGGAAAAGATTAGTTAAGAAAAAAATTAAATTAATAAAAGAAGGTAAACAACCGGTTTTTTTATTTGAAGGGAAATTAGAAGACTTAAAAAAATCATGGAGAGAGTTTGTTAATGGGGCGAGAAGAGAAGGGAAAGAGACGACAGAAGCTGCCAAAATACTTGCAAAAATTATTAATAAACAAACTGTAACAGAAGAAGAAAAGAAATTTCTAAAAGAACAATCTAAAGATTTAGCTAGGATAGTGGCCGTAATGGGGTTAGGTGCGGTGTCTATGGCTCTTCCCGTAGCGTTAGAAAAAGTATTAAATAAGTGGAATATAAGTATTTTACCTAAGAATCAATCTCAAGAAGAGAAAAACCAAACAGAAGAGATTAATGAATCACATAATAAATTATTATATTCTGCAGTGGTATTGGACGATGATGCACGGGACCACTTAATTTCCTTAGTAAATACTTATGTGGATATTCCTTTTAATTGGAAAAAAATTGCACACCATATGACTATGGGTTTTAAACAACCAGTACCACAACATTTAAGGGATGACATTGGTAAAAGAGTGCCATTATTAGTGAAAGAAATAGGGATATCCGATGATGCAATAGCGGTCAAAGTGGAAGGATATCATAGTAATAATAAAATCCCCCATATTACTATTGCGATCCCTAAAGATGGTAAACCATTCAATTCTAATTTAATTACCGATTGGAAATCTATAGAAGATGAAATAATTGTGCATGGAAAAGTGACAGAAATCTTTTCTTAATCATATTTATTAGTATATGATTAAATTCAAAGACATACTAAAAGAATCCGAAGATTTAGATACATTAATTAATAGGAAACTATTAAATATAGTTGCAAAAAGTTTTGATTTAAATTTTAAATACAATGATTGGAATAGTCCCATATTGGATCAGATGAGGCAGAAAGGTATCTTTAATTTTATGGATCAAACATTAGTCTTAAATTATGATAAAATTACTGAGTTGTGTTGGTTAATATTTTTAAATGGTGCAATAGATTATTTAACTGATCCTTTAAAAACAGATGAAACTTTTTATGTGTATGAAGTAGGATACTATAGTGAAATATCAGAAGATGAAGTGGAGGTTGAGGGTGATTGTGGAGATTGTGATGGTGACGGCACTCAAAATAATGATTGTCAAGGTTGTGGTGGATCAGGTGAATATGATTACGGTGAGGGGGAAGTGGAGTGTGAAGACTGTGTTGGTGTGGGTGAAGTAGAAACAGACTGTTGGAACTGCGAAGGAACAGGTATTACTCATTTCTATGACGATGAATATCATATAACAGATAATACAATAATATTTTACAGTAACGAACCAAACTTAGATAAACCAAAAGTTGAGGAAACTAAGTTTGAGGATTGGTATGAAGAAAATAGTGGTCTTTTAATATCAATGACAGAGAGGTGGTCTGATACGGAATCTAGTTTTGATAAAGGGGACTTGGAAGGTCTAGAAGAAAAAGTTACTATTTTTTACCCACAAGGGGATATAAGTTATGATAATTTAAGATTTAATACATATTTTAAAAACTTAATTATGCACCGATAATGATTAAATTTATTGACATATTAGAAGCGTATGGTGCTAATTTTAAAGAGAATTACATCACCCCAAAATTGGATACTCCTGTAAATAGAAAGTTAATGAATATTCTTTCTAAAAAATTTGATTTTGATTATTTTAGAAATGCTGCCGAGAAATGGAGTTTGGGTAGTAAAAGACATATATTTTTTAATAGATATTTTAAAGGTGATGAAGAAAAGACTAGAGATTTACCATATAATAATATGAATCAGTTTATGAAAGATTCACTTTTTCTGGATGATGATAAAATTAATGAATTAGCATTTCTTTTAATAACTAATTTAAAGGTAGAAAATTGGTTGACAGATCCTATTTTAGAACCATACGATTATTATTTTTACGAACTTGATTATTATGATGATTATGTAAGTGATGAAGAAGACGAAGATTGTTCGAGTTGTGATGAGTGTGGTGGGAGTGGATATGAAGATGAAGATTGCGGGTATTGTGATGGTGAAGGAGAAACAAGATACGAATGTGGAATGTGTGATGGTGAAGGTAGTATAAGAGATGATGAAGGAGATGAAGAACAATGTGATGAATGCGATGGTAGTGGAAATGAAGAATTAGAGTGTGATGAATGTCATGGTGGTGGTAGATCTAATGAAGATTGTCATTGGTGTGGTGGTGATACTGAAGTATGTGACACAACATATTTTCACCAGATTAATGAAATGAGAATTAAATTAATATCACCAGTTAAATTACCCGGTCCCGGAGAAAAGGTAGGTGAATACTATACTAAGGGTTATACTGATTGGTATGAAGCTATGAGTGAGATCAAAGGGGTAATAGTATTAAGTGATAATACGTGGGATGTACACAACCAAGAATACGATATAGATAATGATAGTCATGATCTAGATATTTATAAAAAAACAGATAGGATTGTAGAATTTTATGAACACACTCTTAAAGGTGAAATGGAAGAGTGGAGATTTGATCAACACTCCCACCCATTTAAATCAATAATGAGATGATGAAATTATATAATATCATATCAGAATCTAATGACAGTAACGTAACGTATACTGAACTAAAACCTGTGGAAAGAAAATTTTTACAATTTATGATAAAGAAAGGGATCACCTATAATGATGATAAATTAATATATAAATTTATTAAAGATACGTTGGCGATAGAAGATTTAGAAACGCAAATGAGATTAATTAATTTATATATGTTAAATGCACTTACTGCAATGAAATTAGATAAGGGTTTTTTAGAAATGGATAAGGTAGTAGAGTTAGATCAAACTGATACGAATGACTACAAAAAAGTATTGGCAGAATTTAAAGGTGTACCCGAAAGATTGGTTTTTGAAGTATTTCCGGGGCAACTAGATAATGAAGCATATCATACGTATTTGGCAGAGTATAGAGTGTTTGACGTGGCTAGAGGAAAATATGAGACATATTTAATTGCGAGAGATGGTGGAGAAGCATGGAATGCAGCTGCCACCCATCTTATGGATATGATATATCATGATGGTTACGAGTCCTTTAATCAAGACTGGTTACTAAATTATGTACGTCCTGATGAAGAAGAAATAGAAAATCATATAGAAAGTAATGTAATTGATAGATCAGCAAACGATGATGAGGAGGACTTAAGAGATGAACTATTTGGGTATAGACCAAGAGCGGGTGAGGATTATGAAGGTGCAACTGATGAGATTGAATTCACCAAAGAAGAGATTAAAAAACTAACATTAGAGATTCAAGAAAAAGAATTTAAAAAAGATAATATTGAATCGGAATTAATAGTTTTAGAAAAGGATATTGAAAGATTAGATTATTATAGTGATGACGAAACCAACTATAGAGATATGGAGTATAGTGAAGAGATTGAAGAATTACAACAACGATACGATGATTATAAAATAATTTTTGAGGAATTAGAAATATATTTGGAGGAATCCTATAGAGAACTAGATAAGTTCCAAAGTGAGTTAGAAGAATATAAAGAAATTATAAAGGAATATAGTGGTGAAAATCTAACGGAAAAATATGTAGAAGAAGTAACTGCGGATAAAACATACGAAGCATTACAAGATATAGAATCGTGGATAGATGATATGAATATGGATATTGCAGAGGCGGAAGAGGCCGGATATATAACCATTGAAAAAGAAGATGTAATTGAGGGAGCAATTAATTCAGATGGCGTAGGACATTGGATATCGGGATATGATGGATACGAAAATGAAGAAACTATTACACTAGAAGATGGAAATTATTCCGATACTTTTTATCTTTTTAGAACAGAATAATTGACATTCAAATAATATATTATTATATTTAATTAAAATTTATAATAATATGTCAGAAAGAGTAAAACACCCTAACCATTATAACAGAGGAATTGAGATGTGGGATTACGCACATTCACATAACTTAGATTTTTTTGAAGGTAATATCGTAAAATACGTTACTAGGTGGAAAGAAAAAAATGGGATGGAAGATTTACATAAAGCAAAACAATATTTAGACAAACTTATAGACTTAGTGGGTAAAAAAGATAACCCACACTATAAAGTTAATAGTAATTATTTAGATTTACAAGAAGAAATGGGAAAATGACCATATTTATTTCAAAAAAATAAAAATGGAAAAGTATTTTATAATAGATATAGTAGATATGGACTGTGATGATTATGGTTTATTAAGTGTTAAATTTATAATAGAAGGTGACGAATCAAATAGTTATAGAGAAATAAAAACAGATGAATACTATGAATGGGTGGAAGAAAATTATGATAATGAAGAGAGTGATGAACTCATTACTGATGATTGGGATGAAGAAGTTTACCAATTAAATGAAACATTTAATTTTATCCAATGGAAAGATTATAATCATAGTGAAGAAATAGTAATTGAATTTATAAAGGAGTTATATCCTTCAAAAGAAAATTTACCAATTAAAATAAAATAAATATGAAAAGATTAACAGTACATTTAAAAAGAGTTAATAAAAAAACTGAGGTTATTGAGGGGAAAAGTGTAAGTAAAATATTTAACACTCTATCTTATCAAGTTAAAGATGATGAAGATGCTCAGAGAATTATCACTCAAATTAACGAGAACGAAAAACCACGTAATAATGTAAAAAAATGGTATCTTACTAATCTTAAATAATTTATTAAGTTTTTTAATATATTTATATAATAAAAAACAATGGATAATAATATTGATAAGATAAGACAATTAGTAGAAGATCTTTCAATAAGAGATAATGATCTTATAGAAAAAGTAGAACATTTTGATATTTTACAACATGTATTCCTTACCTCACCTCGAGCGATGGCAATCATGGAAGAGGATTGGAAATATGTATTAGTTAATAAGTTATTTGCAGAGTTATATGGGTTTGAAAATCCTAATGATATGGTTGGTAAAAGACACTATGAATTATTTTGTAAGATACCGGAAAGACCCATAGATGAGATAACTACTTCATTAAATAAGACAGGGAGATGGGAAGGAGTAATACAATGTCCACGTAAAGGAGGTGATAGTTTTACATCTAAATTTACAATACAAAAAGTAAAAGAAAAAGATATTCTTTTATGTACCTGTGAAATCCAATTAAGTAAGTAAGGATGGGCGATACAAAACAGAATGGTTGGAATGAGTATTCTCGGTTAGTGCTGGCGGAACTAGAAAAACTTAATAATAAAGTAGATAATTTAAATACTGAGATTAACTCTATTAATCAGAGTATGTCTAAAATCGATCAGATTAAAGATGAGATAGATGTGTTGAAAGAATGGAAAAATAAAATTGATGAGGTTTCTTCTCCTACACAGTTAAAAGAATTACAAAAAGAAGTGAATGATTTAAAAACATTTAAAACTATGTCTACTACCGTATGGGTAGTGGTACAAATAATATTTGGTATAGGAGTGACGGTATTAGGACTTTATTTAAAGTCTAGTTGAGGTTTAGTAACTAAGTTTACTTTTATATTAACATCATTTTCTTTACCCCATTCCTCAAACGCAATAGCGTGAGGTTCTCTATCTTCATACATCTCTATTAACTCAGTGTTTGGAAACCTATTTAATAGACTTACAATAGTATTTAATTTACTCTTTAATGTGTCACCATCATCTTTATAATGATACTCATCAAAAACAATATCATTAGTGTGTAATATATCCTCCACCTGGTCTTTTTGATTAGGTAGTCTACCGGTTAACATAACCATATATGTAGTGGGTACTTCATTTTCTATCACATAATCCCTAATGGTAGATTTAATTGGTTGGATATTGAATACTTCAGTATCTAAAGATTCTCTTTTACTCCACCATCCTCTGTGTGGATATGGTGAACCAGTTTTTTCTTCCCATTCTCTTTTACCTTCTTCTGCGTGTGGT
>MDSV01105634.1_pt1 | contig 21685 bp, 20 predicted proteins | sample 810851 | NCBI WGS metagenome assembly MDSV01 (sample SAMN05326640, study PRJNA326480) | marine metagenome | isolation source: seawater | place: Atlantic Ocean: North East | collected 2012 | reverse complement strand
CGGCAACCACGAGAGCACCGCCTCGGAGACGCCGCAGAAAAAGTTGTCGCCGCTCTGCGGCGCCGAGGTGGCGTGCACAAAGTATCGCAGCCTGTGCGTGTGCGACCTGTGCACCCACGACCACGACAGTACATTCTGGCGAAAGCCAATCGAATTGAGGCGCACGACGTTCGGGAACAGAAGCTCCATGCCGTCGGAGGGAAGCAGCAGCTCCGTCGGGGCGGCGACGGCCGCCAGTTGGTCGTCCGTCGGCGGGTCCGTGTACTCGCCCCACACCGGCGACAGGCGCACGGCGGCCAGCATCTCCACACCTCAGTCTCGTCGGCGAGATCTTAATTAAAAAGTGGCGCTGTCGCAATATCAAGTTAGCGAGGGCCCTCTGGGGTCTGCTGCATCACCGAGATTCCATCTCGGACAACTCATTCTAGATCTAGACTGAGTTGTCTCCGCACCAAAACGAAAAGTGGGCCACACACTCCACAGACTTTCACGCCACTTTGGAAATGACAAATCTTCTTGACATTCTGCCGCAGGACGCCCGGGAAATGATTGCGTCGCACGTTCTGGACGGGGTCCCGCTCCATGACTTGGTGCACGGGTCCCTGAGACACTACGCGCCGGCCGGCTTTGTCGCCGGCTGGAAACCGGCGATGCGCGATGGCAACCACGTCATCTTTCAGCTTCTGTGCAAGCGCCTGGGCTGGCAGAAGCCACTGCCTCCAGATAGCACGTGGTTACAGCATTACAATCTTCTGGCCAGCGAGGTTTTGAGGACGGTGTACCTCATCGACAGAGCCAAGGGACCCGAAGCGAATTACGAACGGATGATACGAGGAAAGCCCTTTGACGTTACTATTGCAAACGCCGCGCTCTACGAGAATGCGCCGACGGTGATGCAAGTCATGTTCCATCACTCGCCAGAGGCAGTCAAGTGGCTTGCAGCCGATGGCGTTCCTCTGCTCAGCCGCGCATGCAGGAGTCTGCCAGCCAATTTGGTAAAGGTGCTGCTAGACGCCGGCGCCGACCCGAACGGCTCAGAAGCCTGCCTAACGCAGCCGAATCGGCTCGCTTATCGAAAAGCCCCCCACCTGGCCTCCAGTCCACCGCTCATGCATCTGTGCATGGCGCCGACATCGGAAGTTATGGAATCATTCCACAAAGACGAAAAGCGGCGCGTGGAAATTGCCAAGATGCTGCTCGATGCGGGTGCCGACGTTAACGCCGTGAACATCAAGCATGAAAGCGCGCTATTGTTTGAGGTCTGCTACCCGGGCTTCCCCGCGCTCTTAGAGCTGCTGCTGCTTCGGGGCGCCGACGTGCGGATTCGCGACACTCGGAATCGAGGCCTGATAGAGATGTTGGCCCTCTATGATCGATATGAGGAGTCCGACTACCGCACGGCGCAGCGTCGCAAATGCAGAGAGCTGCTTTTGAAGGCGGGGGCACCGCCGTGGGAGGACGAGCCGATCCCCATGCAGGACAACCGGTTGTTTGGCGTGCACGTCGGACCGCTGCAGCCTCCGAATGCGTAGATTTAAACAGCTATTAGATCGAGCTACACTGGGTAGTTTTGAAAACTTTTCGGTGTACGGTTGCCACTTCATGCACCAAATCGCCTTGGAGAGCTTTTCAAAGTACGCGTCATCCCCGTCGATTCTAGCGCCCATAGCTCCAGAGGTTGCCAGCAGTGATCTGCTGCTCGTCGTCCTCCCAATCGCCGTGCCACTCGTTGCCGTCGGCGTAGATGAGCGTGCCGCGCCCGCTCTTCTTGCCATTCTCCCACGAGCCCACGTAGACCTCTCCGTCGGGGTAGGTCTCCGCGCCCTCCCCGCTCTTCTCGCCATTCCGCCACGCGCCGACGTAGATCTGGCCGCTGGGATAGGTCATCGTGCCCCCCCCGTTCTTCTTGCCACGCCGCCACGCGCCAACGTACTTGCCGCCGTCGGGCAACGTCATCGTGCCCTGCCCGTGTGGCATACCATCCTGCCATTCGCCCATGTAGACCTGTCCGTTGGCATAGGTCCACGTGCCCTGCCCGAGGATGACGCCCGTCGGCGCGCACGGGGGGCACAGGCCGAGGTTGCGCAGCGACGGGAGCGCCTGCATGGATGAATGTTACTGTTACAAAAACGTCCTTGTTTTATGAGACTGTGCGGTGGTAATTTTTAGTGTATGTTATCGAGCCCTGCGCTTGTTAGGCTGGTGCTTGTCGTCCTTCCATTTGCCCACCCACTTGGTGCCGTTGGCGTACGTGATCGTGCCCCGCCCGCTCCTCTTGCCATTCTCGAACGGGCCGACGTAGACACTTCCGTTGGGATAGGTCTCCGTGCCCTGCCCGTGGCGCTCGCCATCCTGCCACTCGCCCACGTACCTGCCGCCGTTGGGAAACGTCTGCGTGCCCTGCCCGTTCCGCGTGCCATTCTGCCACGCGCCGACGTAGATCTGGCCGTCGGGAAACGTCATCTTGCCCTGCCCGTTCTGCGTGTCATTCTGCCACGCGCCCACGTACGTGGCGCCGTCGGCGAACGTGTACGTGCCCTGCCCGTGGCGCTTGTCATTCTGGAACGCGCCAACGTAGACGCCGCCGTCGGGATACGTGTACGTGCCCTGCCCGTTCGGCTTGCCATTCTGGAACGTGCCCACGCAGACGCCGCCGTCGGGATACGTGTACGTGCCCTGCCCGTTCGGCTGGCCATCCTGGAACGCGCCCACGTACGTGGCGCCGTCGGGGAGCGTCCCCGTGCCCTGCCCGTTCGGCTGGCCATTCTGGAACGCGCCCACGTACGTGGCGCCGTCGGGGATCGTGCTCGTGCCCTGCCCGCTCGGCTGGCCATCCTGGAACCCGCCCTTGTACGTGCCGCCGTCGGCGCCTGTGTACGCGCCCTGCCCGTTCGGCTGGCCATTCTGCCACGCGCCGACGTACGTGGTGCCGTCGGGCCACGTCTTCGAGCCCGTGCCGTCCGGGATCCGCAGCAGCTGGTTGACGCGCAGCACCGGCTGCTTGCACTCGGGGCAGGAACGGTTGGCGGGGGATTCGGCCAGCCACCAGCGGATGCACACCTTGTGGTAGGCGTGGTGGTTGGCGCAGATGCGCACCCACGTGGGCGCCGCGGGGCGCAGGTCTTCGTCCGGGATCTGGTAGCTGCCAACGTTGGCCAGGGCGTCGTAGCACAGGGCGCACCGGTCCTCCTCTCCAGGCTCCGCGCCCGGCGGGACCCGGTCGCCCGTCGGCGCGCACGGGGGGCAAAGGCTGAGGTTGTGCAGCGGGGGGAGCGCCTGCATAGGTGAATGTTACTGTTACAAAAACGTCCTTGTTTTATGAGACTGTGCGGTGGTAACTTTCAGCGTACGTCATGGAGCCTGGCGCTTGTTAAGCTGGCGCTTGTCGTCCTTCCATTTGCCCACCCACTTCGTGCCGTTGGCGTACCTCATCGAGCCCTGCCCGCTCTTCTTGCCATCTTGCCACGCGCCGACGTAGACCTGGCCGCTAGGATAGGTCTCCGTGCCCTGCCCGCTCTTCTTGCCATTCTGCCACGCGCCCACGTAGACCTTTCCGTCGGCCTCCGTCCACGTGCCCTGCCCGTTCCGCATGCCATTCTGAAACTGGCCCACGTACCTGGCGCCGTCGGAGCGCGTGAACGTGCCCTGCCCGCTCATCTTGCCATTCTCGAACGCGCCCGCGTAAACGGCGCCGTTGGGATAGGTCTCCGTGCCCTGGCCGTTCGGCTGGCCATTCTGGAACGCGCCCACGTACGTGCCGCCGCCGGCGAACCTGTACGTGCCCTGTCCGCTCTTCTCGTCATCCTGCCATTCGCCCACGTACTTGCCGCCGTCGGCGAACGTGTACGTGCCCTGCCCGCTCCTCTTGCCATCTTGCCACGCGCCCACGTACTTGCCGCCGTCGGGGTACGTCTCCGTGCCCTGCCCGTGTGGCCAACTATGCTGCCATTCGCCCACGTACACGTTGCCGCCGGCGTACCTCATCGTGCCGTACCCGCTCCGCTCGTGCGCCTGCCACGCGCCCACGTACACGCCGCCGTATACTGGGTCGTCGCCGTAGTTCATCGTGCCCTGCCCGTGTGGCATACCATCCTGCCATTCGCCCACGTAGACCTGTCCGTCGGCATAGGTCCACGTGCCCTGCCCGCTCGGCTCGCCACTCCGCCACGCGCCCACGTAGACCTGTCCGTCGGGCCACGTCTTCGAGCCCGTGCCGTCCGGGATCCGCAGCAGCTCGTCGGCGCGCAGCACCGGCTGCTTGCACTCGGGGCAAAAGTCGTTGGCAGCGGATTTCAGCAAGAAGGCGCGGATGCAGACCTTGTGAAAAGCGTGGTCGCTGGCGCAGACGCGCACCCACGTGGGCGCCGCGGGGCGCAGCGCTTCGCCCGGGGCCTGGGAGTCGCCGATGTGGTCGGCCAGGGACTCGAGGCAGATTCCGCACGGGTCGTCCTCTTCCGGCTCCGCGCCGGGCGCGACGCGGACGCCCGTTGGCGCGCACGGGGGGCACAGGCTGAGGTTGTGCAGCGGGGGGACGTTCATCGCAGGCGCGCTCCCTGCCTTGTTGGCGCCGTGGCTCGCGTTATTTGATCCGAACACGCTGCCGTCGCCGAATGCGTAGACTGAGTTGTGCCGGCCCCGTTCGCATGATCCGCTAAGCTCTCCGCCGAAACAAATTGCATTCGAATTGATTCGCACAAACCCTCATGCCGCGCCCGCCCACGCCCAAGAAGGCCAAGCCGGCCAAGCCCGACTTCGTCTTTCCGCCCGGCGGCGCCGCCCTCGCCCCCGTCCCCGGCCTGCGCCTCAAGCCACGCACCGGCGACGTCCCGCGCTGGTGGCCGGTGGACAAGCCCGGCAAGGCGCCGTTCGCGTGCAATGTACCGGGGGTCAACTGGGACAAACATGGCAAGACGTGGATGGTGCAACACACGAATTCTGAAGGCAACAGGAAAATCTTTGCGCGGAAATTGTTAGCTGATGCATGTGCTCATCGAGCATCATTGACAGACGGCGAAGCGGCGAAGGGAATGCTGACAGTTTTCAAAGGGGAAGTGTGTGTCTCACGGTGCGGGCACAATTGCTGCGCGAGACGTAATCTTTCGGTTGTGCAGTTTGCGCCAGACCCTTTCATGTTCAAAAAGTCTTTTGCAACATTTGTCGATGCTCTGCACACAATCGAGACTCAAAAATCAGAAGTTGCGTTTGCAGTGATCGAGAAACTCCGCCGTTCACATTGTCTTTCATGTCGCACAAATTTGCACGCCTCGCGAATGTCAGGTCCAAACTCTGAGTACGCCAAGTGTGTGGAAATGGCAGCATACATTAAAGCGGTCTGGTCAGCAAACGGAGGTTGTTCCGTTTGCGGGTGTGTTAATACAGATGTGCTTCAGGGGGATCACGTTGATCGACAAGGCAAGGAGGATATCAAGCAGGCACTCGATGCTGCCTATTGGGCCAACCATGGCGGCGCGCAGGCAATGTTTGAACACTATTTGGGCGACGCAACAACGGTGCAACCAATTTGTATGTATTGTCACTTCTTGCAGCCGAGCCACCAGTTCTACAAATCTACACCAATCGAAGATCTGACAAAGGAGATGAAAACGCGACGAAAAGGTTTACTGGAAAAACGTACGTACGTAAACGATTACAAGGTGTCAAAAAAGACCTGTGAACATCCAATGTGTCGCGATCCTTTGACTAATGTTCCTCGCGTGATTACATTCGCAAACGCACACGCGTTTCAATGTGCACACGTTGAAGACGTTGACAAAGAGTATACAATCAGCTCACTTGTCGTGAACGGCCAAACGCTCGAAAAGGCCAAGCCCACCATCGACCGCGAGCTGCCGAAGTGCAAGATCTACTGCGCCAACTGCCACCATCTCTACGACACGATCCCGCGCCGCAAGGAGGGCCGCGAGCTGCTCGACGCGCTGCTCGCGCGCGGCGCCCCCGTCTGTGAGGTGTGCGAGTGATGTTTTAAGAGCTTGTTAACAAACCGTGCTACTGTTTGAGCAAGATATCAATCGGCTCGCCCTGCGCACGCGAGAAGAGAAGGGTGAGAACGAGGGATAGGGAGGTGGGCTGGCGCGCGCTGGGGTTGAAGGAAAAGCTGCGCACCGGCTTGGCGAAGGAAAGCGCACGCCCGATCACCTTCGGCGAGGAGACAGTAGCCGTTTGGATCCCGACGCGTCGCGGGCCTTGCCGCTGGCGCTTCGTGTCGCCGCGCGCCGCCATCGTGTAGCTCAAAGTCCATTCCACGAGATCACCCGCAAACACCGAGTTGGCCGAAGTGTTGAGGAGCGTCGCCATCCCACCGAGCGAGAGCGTAAAGAACTGCGCGCGTGAGAATTCGGTGAGTCGGCAAGCATGGGAGTGATGCGGCGTCGCGGGCGCTGCGAATCGCGCGTCTTACCTCGTCGACATTCGGGCCCACGCCGTCGTCGGGCGTCCGCACAGTCTTCGATCTGCAGATCCCGGCGAAGAAGAAGTCCTTCTCGTCGCGCGGGCCCAGGCACGCGGCGCAGCCGATGACCGGCATCGCAGTCTCCGCAGCGTGGAACTGGCGGTACTGCGCCGTGCGCTTCTTCCGCGCCAAGGTGATCATGCCCGGCTGCACAGTCGCCCATTCGTAAAAGGCCGGCACGTCGTCCTTCGGCTGATTCTGCGACGCGGGCTTCAGGACCTGATGCTCGTAGGCATCGACGAACGCGTTCATTACGACCTCGCCGATGCGCGACACGGGCTGGTAGCCCTGGATCTCATTGGACATCGGCAGGTTCTTGTCGCCGGGCCCCATGTAGGACCGGAATCGCTCGGCGTTGGCGGTCGTCATGGCTGCTGGGAGAGCGGGTGTGCCCTGACCTAACTCTGCTTTCTTGTGAGGGGCTGCCTGCTGACGGTTAGCGTCCGACGGGCAAGTGGCGGTGGATCTATCTGAAAAATATTAATCCGTCGTTATGGGCTCGGAGGCTGCAGAAGCCTCGTCCGGGGCGGGGTCGGCGGGGTCGGCGGCGGCGTCGGCAACGACGCCGTCGGTGGGCTCCACCTCTTCAATCTCTACGACGGAGAGGTTGGAGAGCGTCGACTCGACGGCTTGCATTTGGTTGGTGAAGGCGTCCTCGGTCATGTTTTCGACGACGGCGGGCTTGTTGATGTCGCCGTCGCGGCAAGCGGGGCAGCCGATGGGGCCGCCGACGATGGCGAGGCTGGCGTAGCAGTCGGTGTGGAGGGTGTGGCCGCAGGCGAGGGTGGTGATGCTCTTCTCGTAGAGAAAGTCGTCGCAGACGGGGCAGCGGACGGTGGCGCTCTCCATCGCGCGGATGAGCTTGCAGAGGTTGGGCCGGGTGAGGGTGCGGAGCTGGGCGTTGGTGAGGATGAGCTGCGTGTCGCGCATGAGGAAGAGCATGGCGAGCGGCGAGTCTTCGGCGCAGGTGCCGCGGACGGCCTCGATGCGCTGGAGCGTGAGGAGGGCGGCGGAGTTGTGGCGGGTGCGGACGGCGTAGTAGAGCGTGTTCGTGTCGTTGCGGGCGGCGTGGGAGGCGCCAGCGTAGATTCGGGAGAGGACGACGCCGTGCTCGACGCCGTCAAAGTGGGTGAGCTGGCAGGCGCCAAAGGAGGGGAGGGCCTCGGCGAGGACCGCGTCGAGCTGGCCGGTGAGGCGCGTGTCGTACTCGTGGGCTTCGGGGACTTCGCGCAGGATTTGCGTCAGGTCGAGGAGGAGACGGGCGCCGGAGCCGGCGGGGGTGGCTGCGGCGGCGAGGGCGTCGTCGTCGAGGTCGGCCGAGAGGTCGGCCGGGGGGTCGGCCGGGGGGTCGGCCGGGGGGTCGGCCGAGGTGGCGGGGTCCATGGCGCGCTCTATTTCTAACTGGCCAAATTCTGCAGACTAGCGCTCGGAGCGAGAAGGGGCCTGGGGTTTGAGGGCTTCCCGCAGCTGCACGACAATGTCGAGCTTGAGGTCCATCGGCACAGTCGACCAGCCACGCGAGAAGGCGAGCTCCTTTTCGGCGGGAAGCAGCACGTCGCACTCGTCGCAGAGGGGCTCGAGGAAGCGCCAGACGTCGGCCAGCGGGAATCCGGGCTTCAGGAAGCGAAACTGTGGGAAGAGGGCGGTGCGCACGAAGAAGGATTCGCCGGCGGAGAGCTGGAGGTGCTGGAATGCGCGATCAATGAGGTCGACGAAGATGCTGGGATCAATGCGGACCGGCGATATCCAAATGAGGCGGTGGAAGGCCTCGTGTGGGCTTGTCGCGACGGCGATTCGGGCGAGCATTGCGCGCGCTTCGTCGATGTCATCGTTCGCGCACTTGCTCATGAGGTCCGTTCGAGAAAGGTTCTTGCTCTCGGCGATCCGCTGGAGGGTGGGCAGGTAGGGCGGGATGTGCCTCGGGTGCAGCGTGGTTTCTCGGACGATGTTGCGACGCAGCGGGCGGCCGGTGAAGACGTCGACGAAGACGGAGGTGCAAATGGACGTCGTGACGATGCGAAGGGCGGCTCTGCAGGCTTCTTGGTCTTCGCCGGCGGTGTCCTTGAGCTTCTTTCCGCAGGCGTAGATGGAAAGAGCATACTCCTTCCAGGTGGGCGCCGGCAGCGGATCTGTTTGGGAGTCGGCGGGGTCGACGCGGGCGACGAAGAGGTCGTGGGCGGCTTTCGAAACGCCAAAGGCGCCGATGGCGCCGTGGAGCGCATAGCACATGATCTCTGCGGCGAGGACGCCAAACTCGTGTTCTGGGACGACCAGTTCGCGCTCGATGAGGCGCAGCTGGAGGGCCTCGGCGTCTTTGGGCGAAAGGATTTGGGGAGGTGTGTCGATCGGGTATCGTTTTCCGGATGAAATTGCCCTCGGTAGCGCGGTCCATATGCGATGTTCGCCTTTGACGTTGAGCCGCTGCAATTTCCAGGGCGGCGCCCGGACGAACTGCCGCCGTTTCCGCTCTGAGCGAATCTCAGCCGCGGCGCATTCCAGAAACGGCGAAACGAGGTAGACGCCTTCTGTGCTATCAAAGTGGGCGACGACGCCGCGCTCCGGAGCGGTGCCGTCGCCGCAGTCGATGCAGATTTCGACGCGGGTGCCGACGGGGAGCGGATTCTCGTCGTGGTGCTTGCGCGCAGTAAAGCGCAAAAAGTCGTATGTGTCCATCTTTTGTGAGGGGAGCTTCATGTTTTGTGAAAGTGAGCGGAATTCCGTGTATGTGTGTATGTGCGCTGCAACAACTCAGTCTAAGAAAGTTGTGCCCTACTACGCCGCGCTAGGGGTGCAGACAGGGTGCCCCGATGAACATCGTGTCCGTATCGCGGCCGTCGCGACAGGCAGGCATGCTCCGCTACATGCACGCGAAAGATCGAGACGCGGCAATTCGGGGCGCGCTGGTGCTGGCGGACCTGAAAGCCCACGACGGACGCGCAGCCCTTCCCGTCCTCTGGGAGGAGGGGCCGGCCGCAGCCGGCCTCACGGAGGCGCGGGTGCTGCAGGTGTTGGTGCTCGAGGCGCACCGTCAGATGCTTCAAAACTCGCAGCCACAGCGTCCAGCGTCTGCGTCGTCACGCACCTCCCCGTGCTCCGTGATGCAGTGCAGTCCCGATACGCCGCCACACGCATCGCCGGGGTGCGTCGCGACACCTTCAGCAACCTGATCGCAACTTCGCGATGGACGCCGCGAACGTCGTCGGAATGATCGAGGTCGTGCCACGCGCGGCGGCCGCAGACGATCGAGAGCCCCACCACGCCGCCTCCAAACTCGGAGGGCGAATATTTATCAAAGTATTTGTTGAACTTTCCGTCCAGCAGCGCGTTCACAATGAAGAAGAAGACGATGCCGCGGATTGCAACCACGGCGTCCTGCTTTAGCTCCTCGGCGCGCAGCAATGTCCACAGTCGTTCCTCTGCGCCGGCCATCGGCGAGGTCTGCCAAAAGTGCAGGAGGTCGCAGTTCCAGGCGAGGTGCGCCTCGAGCATCGGGTGGTTTTGAACGAGCTCGTCGATGTTCTGAATGCGCTCTTCCTCCTCTGGGAGGAGAAACCGCCGCACCACGCGCTCAACGGTGAGAGACCGAAGCTTTCGCAGCGTGGTTTGCGACGTGGCCGTCTTGTGGAAGCATGTGAGGACGACTGCCGCAGACTGCCTGGACTTCCATGAAAGGTCTGCGATCTTGTGGCAGCGGAGAAACCACAGCGTTGTCGTCAGCACACCGAGGGGGTCTTGCTCTGCTTGTGCGTAGTAGGTGCGTTCGCCTTGGGTGTAGCCGGAGAGTGGTCCCTCGTTTTCAAACACTCCGGTCCGCACAAGGTCGACGTAGGCGAGGATGGTAAATTCGGAGAGCGTAGGCACCGGCGCCTTGCGGACTGTGACATGCTCTGCTGGCGGCGCTTCGGACGGCTTGTCTTCGAGCGCGGGCGTGGTCGGTGTGGTCGGCGGCGGTGGCGACGTTGCGGGAAGTTCGACTTCGATTTCGACCGCAGTTTGGGGCGCGGGCGGGGGGAGGGAGCATGCGCCGGCCAGCCACGCGCTAAGGGCTGCGCCCATCCCCACCGCTGTCTTAGGTGTGGGTCGCGGCCGGGCGCGGTCGATGATAGCGAGTGGCGAGGGCGGCGTGCGCAAATCCAGGCGCATTCGTCGGCGCTTGCGGATCCAGCAGCTGTCGCGAGAACGGGCGTGGACGGCGCCGTGGCTTCAAAGAGCGGCGCGGCGCGCTTCTGGCCAGCTCTTGGCGAGTCTTCGGACCGACGACGGGAAGCGCGCGTTTTGGACGGTGGGCGTCGGCAGCCTCGGCACGCTCGTCGCCTGCCGGCGCAAGATGCCCCTCCCTCCGCTTCTCGCGGCGCTCGGCGTGGTCGGTGAGCTTGACGGTGAACACGCGCTCTCGGTCAGCGACGCCTGGGTGCTTCCGTGGCGCGCCGAATCTGCGGATCGCGGCGACAACATCGTCTCGTTCGCGCGGATCGAGTCGCCGCTCTACGGCACGGTCTTTCTCGTGTGCGGCAGCGAGCTAGAACCGGGCCCCCTTCGCGTATCCTCGCGAGAGTTTGATCGGCTGTGTGCAGCTGCGCGGAGCGCGCTCAATTTTTAAGAGGGCTCTGATTTCGCAATCACATAATCTTCCCAGGGGGGCATCGTCTCCTCGTCGATGGGCGGGAGCGCGGGCATCACAATCCGCAGGTTGGCAACCTCTTTGCGGATGTCGTCGTTCTGCGCTTGGAGCGTTTCGTTGTGGTCGTTGAGCTTCTCGACGGCGTCACGAAGCGCTCGATTCTCCTCCTTTTCGTGCTTCAGATCTTGTACAAGCTGGGTGATGAAGACTTTAAGTCTGGCTTGCGCATCCATGAAGATGCCGGTCTGGGCGCGCGTCTCGGCAAGGCATTTCGTGAGGTTCTGGACTTGCGAATCCAAAATCCGGAACGCGCCCTTGCCGTCGCTGATTGCGAGCGCTTCCTCCACCGTCTTCACGGGTGGGAGAATGTTGGTTTGCGCGCTTTGCTTCATGTCTTCTGGAATGTGCAGTATCGTTTCTAGGCGCCGGCACAACTCAGTCTAAGATCCACGAGAGTGCGGAGAATAACGCGAGATGTACGCCACAGAGGACGGAGGACGGGTGGGAGTCTCCCCTCCCCAATGTCGGGCGCGCCGCTTCCGCCCCTGTTTCTCGAGCAGGCAGAAACGACGGCGTTTGTTGGCAATCCGTTTCAGCGACAGTTGGACACGGGGTCGTATTGGCAGAGGGTGCAGCAGGACAAGATGATGAAAAACCTTGCAAAGGGGGGCCGCGGCGGTGGCGGCGGTGGCAACAGCGATGGTGGCGGCAAAGAGCTGAAAGCGCTTGTGGAGGAGAATGCCCGCCAGCACGCCGCGTTTGAAGCAAAGGTGGCATCCATCGAGGCGGAGCTTGCGGAGCGCCGCGAGAATTTCGAAGATTACAAGAGGGCCGTCGCGAGGGGCAATGCGGAAAGGGGGGCGGAGAAGAGGGTTGCCTCCGAAAGGAATGATGCCGAGCACGCAAAGCTCCAAGAAGAGATTGCAGCGCTCGTCGCGAAGACAAACGACTTGGACGCGGAAAACAAGCTGTTGCAGATCAGAATGGACGACTTCAAGGACAACCCGGAGCGGCTGGCACAGCTGGAGACGTTTTCAGAGCAGCTCGCGGCGGAAATGAAGCTCCGAAGGGAGAAGACCGAGAATATCAAGGCCCAAAGCAAGGCTCTGGAGGCGCAGATGGCGAAGGAAAACATGGAAGACTACCTGTGAGACTGAGTTGTCCTAGTGTAAGATCGTAGGGTTTGTGTACACCTTCCCATGTCTCTTGTTCCCTTAGCACTCGCCGAGCTCGCCGACCGCTTCTTCCGTCTCGGAGCGGGCGAGGAGGTCGAGCTGCCGCAAGCCGCAGCGGTCGACGCCGGCGTGGACTTTGAGGTCGAGGTGTCTGGGCCGTCGTCCGCTCCAGCGCCAGCGCCAGTGCCTGCCCGGCCGCACCCCGCCGTGCTGATCTTTGACACGGAGACGAACGGGCTCCGGGACCCGCTCGCCATCCAAATTGCCTGGATTGTCTACGACGCAGACGGCGAGGAGCTGTGGAAGCACGCAGAGTACCTTGCACTGCCACCCGGTCGGAGAATTGACTATGCTGCACAACAAATTCATGGAATCACAATGAAGATTCTCGCCGAAATTGGGAAGGTGCCACAGTTTGTGCTCATGGACTTTTACGCCGACCTCGACCGCGTCGTCGCCCGAGGCGGTAAAGTTGTGGCGCACAATGCAAACTTTGACGCTCGCGTCGTGACCAACACGGCGAGGACCTGCGGCCTCGCCCGTGGCCTCGACGCCAACGAGTGCTTTTGTACCATGGAGCAGAGCAAGCGCCGACTCGGTCTGCAAAACCGGCGCGGCGCGCTCAAGGCCCCGAAGAATACCGAGCTGCACGAGGCGCTCGTCGGGCCCGTCCCGGCCGACCTGCGGCTCCACGACGCGCTGGCCGATGTGCGCGTGACCGCCGCTAGCTATTTCGCCGGGAAGCGGCAGCGTTGGTGGTGACGGGGCCGCCGGCGGTCGATGTCCGACGCCGAGGCCGAGTGCTTCGTCTGCCTCAGCGGCAAGGGCACCCTGCTGACCGGCATTTGCCTCTGCCGCACGCTTGCCATCCACAAGACGTGCCAGCAAAAGCTGGTGCGCAGCAAGGCCAGCACCGTCTGCGGCGTCTGCAAAGCGCCGTACCGCAATGTGACAATCACGTCGACACGGCGACTGCGCCCGCGCGTCGTTGCCATGATGTGCCTGTGCTGGTTCAACACGTGCATTTGCCTCTCCGCAGGCATCTACCTCTCGTCGCACATCGGCGACCCGTCGTGGATGCCCCTCCTCGTCGCCGGCATGTTCGCCTTCGCCGTCGGCTTTGGGATGGTCACCTTCTACCTCATCGTCTCGCGCGAACTCTGCAAGCCGCACGTACAGATAACAGTGCACTCGTGCGCTCAAAGTGTCCAAGATGCCAGTCAAGTTTGATCTGATGAAGACCGGAGCCGCGCCGCTTCGCAAGACGAGCCCAGCGTACGTCGACCCCGAGGATTTTTCCCACGAGGAGCGCGCCGCCCCGTTGCAACGCATGGACGACGACGCCGCCGCGGCGACCAAGGTGACGACTCATTTCTTTTCCTACTTTGACGGGTCGCCCACAGGCAAGTTTGTGGTGCATGCCGGGCGCGTCGCGTCTGTGTTCGGTGTCGTCTTCGGCTTGGTCGTCCTCATCTTCTGGGTTGCGGAGCCGCGCATGTTTCACATCGATGCCGGCGACTGGTTCTTCTGGGTCGTCTGGATGGTGCACGCGGCCGCGCTCTGCCTCGCCTTTCTCTCGCGCATGACGGCCCGGTGCTGGCGCATCGCCGACGGCAATGAATCGGCGATCGAGATTGGTACCACCCCGTACAAGCTGTTCACGCGCGATCCGTTCTCCAACCGCTGCGAGGGGTGCATCGTGGGCACGCTGAACTTTGCGCAGGCGGCGGTGGTGATCGTGTCGCTCTTCGTGATCATGCAGGCGATGCTGCAGGAAGGCAACTACCAGCACGAGCTGAAGCTGGCGTGGACCATCGCCTACATCTGCCAGTCGGTCGCGGTGTGGCTGCAAGTTCTCTGCGACTGCATGACGCTGTACCTCGTCCACTCGAAGCGCGTCGCGCCGGTGCGGTCTGCCTTCCTGCTGAGCTCGCTCGCCGGGGTCCTCGCCTGCTTCTGCATCCCCATCTTCACCGTCGGCTACTCGCTCTACTGCGCGGCGTGCTGTGCCGGTGTTTGGTCTGGACTTATATTCTAAATCTGACATTCTTTAGTGTGCACTCCACTCGCGCTATGACCTCGCCCTCTGGATTGCCCCCGCTGCACGCACTCTCGGCAACGCCGACCGGCGCCCCGCTGACCGGGGCCCTCGGGTATGAAGAGCGCAAGCTGATCACGGAAATTCTGACCGCGGACGGCCAGCCGGAAAAAATCTGTCGGTACTGGTCGCAGTGGTGCGACCTGAACTCGGGCGACGGCGAGTGCGTCGACCTTGGCGACGGAAAGAATCCAAACGACCACGAGCACTGGAGACGGGGCTGCATTTTGCTCGGTGTGAATCCGGAGTTCAAGAGTGCCAGTGAAATGCCCTTGCCGCTGTGGGTTCAGGATTCGAAGCATCTCGCGATGCTTCAGCCGCATGGTTTCAGCTCGAACTGGCGCGGGCTGTTCAACCAGTTGTGCAACGTGCTGTATGAGCTTTACAGTGCAAGTGCAGCCAGTTCAATGGCTCCGTCGCAATACAGTTCGTGGAACAAGGCCCACGAGACATGGGCGTGGTATCTTCTCTGGCTCCGAGAGCGATTGGTGGTCTTCGACGACCTTCGCAAAACGACGGGTACGCTGAGCGGATGGTTCAAGGTTTGCGCCAACCGCGTGCTCAAAAACACAGGAGGAAAATACAATCTTCGGATTCTCATGTCGATGCTGGAAGGCTACGAAACAAATCCTGGCGACTTCCATGACCATGTGAAAACCATGCCTGCAGAATTGTTTAACTACATCACGGTCACCCAAATTTTGATGAACCGCTCTATCTCCGAGATAGATGCCGAAACGATGCTGCAACATTGGCTTTCCCGGGGTTTGAACCCCCGGCCCCTTTGGTTTACCATGTTGAGGCTAGACCGCAAAGGTCAGCGTCCCATCTCGAGTGTGCGCATCAACACCCTGATCCAAGTGCTGCTGAAGCACAGCGCCATCACCCCCGACCTCACCTTGAAGGCCAGGTCAGACCGCGCGCAGGATTATTTTTTGGGGAACACCACGCTGGAGGACTCGTCCGACGGCGTCGACCGCGGTGAGGCGAACACAATGCTGGTATTGGTCGTGACGCGGGGTGCGCTTAAGCCCGACGATCCGAATCACGAGGCGGAGGGGCGTGCAAACCTGTCGGCCGCAACCGCGCTGCTGGAGGCGGGCGCCAATCCGAACGTGCTTCTTATCGAAGGCCAGCAGGAGTCGCATTTGCTCCACTGGGTCGTCGAGGAAAGTGCCGTGGGGTATGCCCGGCCAGACATTGTCGAGGTACTCCTGAAGTTCGGGGCAAATTCGGAGATTGCCGACGGGAGGTACAAGGAAGACCGGACGAGGCCCCTCGTGACTGCAATCGACTCCAGCAACCTAGTGCTGGTACAACTGCTGGTCGGCCATGGCGCAAAAATACACGACGAGGACATTGTGCTCGCAATCCGCATGGGCAACTTTGACATTGCGCAGGCGCTCGCCGCCGCGAGGGCGCTGTGGCGCTTGCCGGAAAAATTGCGGCAGGCGGTCGAAGCGGCGGAGACGATACGGCAGGCTTTGAAGGGCTATGGTGAAGTGCGTGGGTTTGCCCCGTAGGATAACACGAGTTACAACACTCTTGTAGTAAGCACACACTCGCGCAATGGCAAGCCTGCCGCCGCTGCCCCCGCTCCAGTCTCTGTCCGTCACTGGCACCCCGGCAGTGCTGGCCCCAGATGTTGAAATAGACATCCACGAGATGATAGAGCTCGGAAACGCCGGCGTCAAAAAGCTTTGCGCAAACTGGTCGGTCTTTTGCGACATCGGGGGCGACCATCCAATGTGCTCAGATGAAAACAACGAACGGTGGAAGCAGGGCTGTGTCGAGCTAGGTTACATTGCGGAACATGCTCCTGCCATTCCCCACACCCCTCACGTCTTCACGTGGAAACAATGGTTCAACACGATCTGCAGCTGCCTCTCGGATTTGAAGCGGACAAATCTCGACGCGTTCATGTGGTATCTTAAATGGATGATGGCACGTGCTCTGCCTGCGGACCACTTCTTGAAGGATCCGCAAGCGTTTGCGAACGCACCGGGTGTGTACAATGGATTTTTCAGCACGCGCAACTGGGAGCGACGATGCGCGTCGGAGATTGGCAGCCTCTGCTGGCACTCGACCCCCGCCATGCAGACGGCGTTTGAACCGCTGCGGTTGATTCTTGAAAGCAACAACCTGGACCATCTTCAAGCGTCAAATTGGGACCGCGAATTTGACGACCTCATCTTCGTCGACAAGGAAAACGCGCTCTGGGGGCCCGCCCTGGGAACGTTCATTCTGCAATCACCCACCCAGCCCATGCCTGCTGGTCGAGACGCCGTGGTGGCGCACATGAAGAGGTACATGTGGTCCGGGGGGGATCCAGACGTCGCCTGGAAAAAGATGCTCGTGAACAATGCACACATCAAAGCGGGACGCTACTTTCAAATTCTATTGGACACGTTGCTCCAGCACCCTAGTGTTGACCTCGACATGATCGCGTACTACGAACCGTATGAGGGGGCACGCAACGACGAGCTCAAGGGGCCAAGGACGATGCTGACCCGCGTGCTCCAATATCGCCGTGGTCCTGACCGCCTCCGAATGCTGACGCAGCTGCTCGATGCTGGCGCCAATCCAAACGTGGCATTCGACTTGCATTACTACAAAAACTACTTGAGTCCGAAGAGTGCTGCACTGTTCACGGCTATGGCAAACATACCCAAAACTGCGCTGGTGGATTCGAGGGCGCACATTCAGCTGTTGCTGGAACGCGGGGCGAGCTATGGTGCGCGATCACGAGAATATCTCGAGGATGAGTTTCGCGACGAGCGTATTCCTGGAATGCATGCGTTTAAGCTGATCATGACCGGAGACTTTTTCGGCAGCAACTGGATGGACCCAGAGTTTTTGGAGCTCCGCACTGCAGTTGCCCGCATGTTGTTCGAACGTGGTGCGCGGCCGGATCCCAAGCATATTTTTGAGGTTCTGTACAAGCAACCCGTTCGCAACTGGGGCGTGGCATTGTTCGTTGCAGAGCACGCCCTTGCAAACGGAATTGCACTTGCAGATTGGGACGCCGCGGATGGTGCCCGCATTCAGGAAGCCAGAAGGGCTTGGCAGGAGCTGCACGTCATGCGCGGTGGGAATCAGCCGCAGCCTTTGCCGGCTCGTCGTACACGGAACAGAGCCTATTTCGACAGGTACGAAGACGAATTCTTGTGGGTGGACGATGCGTTGTATTGATAAGGAGTTGCGGTAGAGAATTGAATAAACCCGTAGAACGCACACGCGCAATGGCAAGCCTGCCGCCGCTGCACGCGCTCGCCGCCTCAACGACGGAAACGGACGTCCGCGTGGTGGACGCGCTGACCGACGATGCGCGGGAGGCCATCTTCCAGATGCTGACCGACGATGCCGAGCCCTCGAAAATCTGTGAGCGCTGGTCGCTCTGGTGCGACGTGAAAAGCGGCGATGCGATGTGCGCCGACACCGACGAGGGCCGGAACCACGAGATGTGGAAACGCGGCTGCGACGCGCTGGGAAATGGGGAAGTGGACATTGAAGAAGTGAATGACGTTTTCCGGGTGCTTGGTGGTATGCTATCGGATGGGTGGTTTCCGCCAACATTCCCGGAAAGGGAGAACGTGCCTTGGATTGGAATCCGGTGGACGTGGCGTTCCTACTTCCATGCCATCTGCGACGCGCTGTACGAGCACCAGAGGTATCCAGGCGGAGCGTTTGGATGGTACAAGGCGTGGCTCGCGGAGCTGAACAAAATGCGTTCCGACCAAGCGAGGCACAACACGGAGTGGTTCTTCCGCACCGGAGGGAAACTCCTCCTGAACATTAAACGCGAACGAAAGGGGGTGGCACTGTTGTCGGTCTTGAGCTATTACGCCACGTTTGCCAGGTACGTCGAGACTGAATTCGACGTCGACAAACGCAATCTGGACTACCTGCTTTGGGCAAACGCGCTTCGGATCAACGAAGGAGGGGCGTATCAAGAGCGCTTTGCGTCCGAAGTGTCGGACGGCGCAAACCCCCAAGTGGCGTGGCTTCTGGCCATCTATCAGCCAGTGCACTATGACAGCCTTCGTTTGCTCGTGGAGCGTCTGCTGAATCACAGTGCCATCCATCCCGATCTGACAGACTTCACAGTGGAGTTTACACCCCCTGCTTCTCTGCGGGCGTTTAAGTTGGAGCAAACCGCTAGACAGCAGCAGACCATGCTGCAGAAGGTGGTTCTCGAACACTTGGATCTTTACCGAAACCATCGGAGGGACGGCGGCTTTCTCAGGAAACAATTTGAGTTGTTGATGACGGCCGAAACACTGCTAAACGCTGGTGCGAATCCAAATTTCGTATCCAAACGCCCGTTGCTAACGCCTGGAGCATACCGTGTATCAAAGCCGTATCTTTCCGTCTCTGAAGGCGGCATGACAGACCTTCTCCTCGAATACGGTGCCCGCGTCGACGTACGTCACGAGGGCGACACGCTGGTCCGAATGTCCATCATAGACCAAAACAAAGAACGGCTGAAGACACTTGTGCAGCACGGCGCGGAGATTCATCGACGGGACTTTGTCTCCGCTCTCAAACTCAAAAACACCTCCATTTTGCAATTTTTGATGAAGGCGGGGGGGTGGCAAAAAGCGGGAGGCTGGGATGGTAGGCTTTGGAAGATGGCGAAAAAGGCCGTGGAAATCGCAGAGCTTCAATCGGAGCTCTACGGCATGATGGTGGAGGAGGACGAAGGGCTTGCGGCTGCTCGGAACGACTTGAAAAAGCTTCTTCCCGAGGAGGAGGAGGAAGAATGGGACTAGAAACGAATGTCATAATAAAACCCTTAATCGCCTTGTAATGAATGAGAGATGCCGCCGGCCACGCGACCGCCCGCGGGGGCGCTGCCCTCGCTGTCAAACCTCGCGACGGCCCCGACGTCGACGGGCGTCCCTCCGGCACAAGAGCTCACCGACGATGCAAAGGATGCCGTTTTAAAAATGCTCACCGCCGGCGACAAGCCGGAAAAAATCTGCGAGCGTTGGTCCATCTGGTGCGACGTGAAAAGCGGCGACGCGATGTGCGCCGACACCGACGAGGGCCGGAATGACGAGCACTGGAAGGAGGGCTGCAAGTTGCTCGGATTGAACACGGATCAGCCGTTTCAGGTTCTGAGATGGCTGCCGAAACAGAGAGTGCAAAACAAATGGTACCCGGCCGTGGATCGCCTCGTCGACGCCGAGAACCCAACGACGTGGCGCGGGTGGTTCAACTACCTTTGCAACGGGCTGCATGACGCCATGGGAATGTCAGGCGCGATATACATCGAGAACGACGCGCTGGCCTGGTACAAGCTTTGGATTCGGGCAATGCCCAAGGCAGAGTCTGGTCCTCCAGAACACATGGCGTGGTTCTGGCGGTGTGCTGTGGAAGTCTTTAATTGCGTGCACGAGGATTTGAATCTAAATGCTGGCGAAAAGACGCGTCCATTGACCAATGCCATTCTGTCTCACATGAATCGAGGTGCTATCCAGTATGTTCACGACACGCTTCCAAAACGCCGTCCTAGACTTCCACACGCGGCACAGTTGCCCTTTTACCATTTTGTGGAGGATGCCTTCGACCCTAGGAATCCACTCGACTCGCAGCTCGTGGATTTCAGACGGGCAGCGGAGCATCCGGGTGGCGTGAGGGCGCACATGAAAGACCTGCTCGTGCGCGGCGCAAACCCTCAAGTCGGCTGGGTCGCGCTCGCGAACATGGGCGCGACCGCGGCCACTTTGGCATCCATCGAAGACGCATTGAACCTCTTGCTCGAACACGTCGCCATCGATCCGAACATGTTGGAGTGTACTGCAATACCGTCCCGTGCACAGCGTGTCGACAGAGGCCGATACGACCAGGATAACCGGATGCTCTCGGCGGTCGTCTCTTGGTGCAATAAAATCGCCGAAGAGCACAAGCCACGGCTGGAGCAGTGGGTGCGAACACTCATCACACACGGCGCCGATCCGAATCTAAAGGGCTCCGACCACGGAGATCCGCCGTTGCTTCTCGCCAAAGACGTCAGCATGGTAAAGCTGCTCTTGGGGGAAGGCGCGGATCCCACCCGCACCGGCCGCACCGGCCAAACACTGCTTGAACTAGCAATTTTCTCGAGGTTTCAGCCTGAGATTCTTGAGACCCTCCTACAATATTCCATTGAATGGAAGATTGGATCCCAAGTGCTGAAGCGCAAGCATTGGCTCCATGTATGCTCGTCCAAAATGTATGGCGCTCTCAGAATACTGTGGCGATACTATGGGGGTGAGGTATGGCTCAGAGAGCTCGAGACGGTTGAGGCGGAGGACCAGATGGTGATTGATCTTGCCGCTATGATCCTCCCGTTTGCGGATCGCGAGCGCGAAATCCACGACTTTTTTGCAGCCAACTTTCCTGGCCATATGCACAAGTACCGTCCCTTATAGGCTTGTAGCGATGGATGCGGATAACCCACTCTTAGCCACACCGTAGTAAAAAGAGATGGCGTCGGACGCGCTGCCCTCGCTGTCAAACCTCGCGACGGCCCCGAGGTCGACGGGCGTCCCCGCGACAGAAGCGCTCCCCGACGACCTAAAGGATGCTTTGTTAAAAATGGTCACTGCCGGCGACAAGCCGGAAAAAGTCTGCGAGCGTTGGTCCATCTGGTGCGACGTGAAAAGCGGAGACGCGATGTGCGCCGACACCGACGAGGGCCGGAATCACGAGCACTGGAAGGAGGGCTGCAAGTTGCTCGGATTGAACGCGGATCAGTCTCTGGGGACTCTAAAGTGGCTATGCGAACAAGAATACAAAGATTCCTCTGGCAGGTGGCGTCCTCGGCGCAACCCAACGACGTGGCGCGGGTGGTTCAACTATGTTTGCGACGGGCTCTACTGGACAAGCGTTGAAGCACGAGCTCGATTTGAATCGGGGCAACACATAAAAGAGGTACTGAGATGGTACAAGCTTTGGCTTAATGCAATGCCAACCCTTCCTTCCGGCAATGATGGCTTTGCGGGATGGCGAGAGCGATGTGCCGCCGAGGTCTTGCAGTGGGGGGCACCCGGCGATTGGTGGCTCATCCCAAGAGCTGCCTACTGCCCATTGATGAATGCCATTCTGACCCACCTCGAGCCAGAAGAAATCGAGAATCATGCCATAAGGGGCCGCGGTCTAATCAGCACCCAGCTTCCGTTTCTTAAGGCGTTTGAAGGCACCGTCACCACGGAGAATGTGGATTATGAGCTCTTGGATTGGCTCCGTAGACGGCGTACCCAACAGGATTCACTGTCCTTTGTCAAACGGGAGGTGGAGACCATTCTCGAAGAAGGTGGAAATCCTGAATATGCCTG
>MDSV01131380.1_pt1 | contig 21697 bp, 19 predicted proteins | sample 810851 | NCBI WGS metagenome assembly MDSV01 (sample SAMN05326640, study PRJNA326480) | marine metagenome | isolation source: seawater | place: Atlantic Ocean: North East | collected 2012 | reverse complement strand
GGGCTTGTTTCTTTTGATAGACGATTTATTTTCATAGCTCTGCTATTATATACATTTATAATAAAAATTATTAGTAATGATACATAATATAAATCCGGTCATTATTTCTCTTGGGAGTTTCCATATTTATTGGTATGGATTTATGTATTTAATAGCATTTTTAGCTGCCTGGTTTTTAGGAAATCTTTATATTAAAAAAAATATGATTAAGATTGATCGTAATCAATTTTCTGATTTATTATTTTTTTGTTTTTTAGGTATTTTGATCGGTGGAAGAATTGGTTATTCATTTTTCTATAACTTATCTACAACAATAGAAAATCCATTAACTATTTTATTTTTATGGGATGGAGGAATGAGCTTTCATGGAGGATTCCTAGGTGTAATTCTTAGTATTATCTATTTCTGTAAAAAGAGTAAAATCTCTTTTTTTGTAATATCTGATTTTATAGTTAAATTGGTACCTATTGGATTATTTACCGGGAGGATTGGAAATTTTATTAATGGTGAATTAATGGGAAAACCGACAGATTTAGCTTGGGGGGTAGTATTTCCTAAAATTGACGATCTGCCTAGACACCCATCACAATTGTATGAAGCTTTTTTGGAAGGTATAGTCTTATTTGTAGTTTTAAACTTTATAATTTCGAAAAATGCTAAAGTGTCATATACAACTTCTTATTTTTTAATATTATATTCTGTATTTAGATTTCTTATAGAATTTTTAAGGCTACCAGACTCTCATATTGGATATCTTATGTTTAGTTGGGTTACAATGGGACAGATTCTTTGCATACCAATGTTTTTTTTAGGTTTATATATTTTAAAAATAAGAAGTGGTGACAAAAACTTATGAAGCAATATCTCGATTTACTTAATCATATTATAAATGAAGGCGTTGAAAAAAATGATAGGACTGGCACAGGAACTTTGTCAACTTTTGGGTACCAAACTCGATTCGATTTGTCGATGGGATTCCCATTGGTTACAACTAAAAAAATTCACTTAAAATCGGTAATATACGAGCTTTTATGGTTTATTAGCGGTGACAGTAACATAAATTATTTAAATAATAATGGCGTAACAATCTGGGATGAATGGGCTGACGAGAAGGGAAATTTGGGAAAAATTTATGGAGTGCAGTGGAGAAGTTGGGGAGCAAGTAGTGGAGTTCACATAGATCAGTTAAATAATCTAGTTGAAGGTTTAAAAGAAAATCCAGACTCAAGACGGCATATTATATCTGCTTGGAATGTTGGTGAATTAGATGATATGGCATTACCACCATGCCATTGTTTATTTCAATTTTATGTCGCAAATAATAAGCTCTCTTGCCAGTTATACCAGAGAAGTGCAGATGCATTTTTAGGAGTTCCTTTTAATATAGCTTCTTATTCATTATTGATACACATGATTGCTCATGTATTAGATTATAAAGTTGGAGAATTTATATATACAATTGGTGATATGCATTTATATAAAAACCACATTGAACAAGCTAAAATACAAATAAATCGGGATCCCTATAAACTTCCAATTTTAAAAATAAATAAAGAAGTTAAAGATATTTTTTCATTTAATTATGATGATTTTGAAATTATAAATTATAATGCCCACCCTCATATAAGTGGGTCTATAGCTATATGAATCTATCAATAATAGTTGCTATGTCAAAAAATAGAGTTATCGGTAAGGACAACAAAATGCCGTGGCATCTATCTAATGATTTAAAAAACTTTAAAAAAGTCACTCTTGGTAAAACAATTGTAATGGGAAGATTAACCTATGATTCAATTGGAAGGCCTCTACCTGAAAGAAAAAATATTATTTTATCTAGAAATCTTATAGACCCAAATGTATTTGTTTTTGATAATTTTCAGGAAGTGCTACATTTTACTAAAGACGAAGATGAGGTGTTTATTATAGGGGGCCAAGATATATACACTCAAGTAATTGATAAGGTAAATAAATTATATTTAACTACAATAAACGAAAATATAGAGGGAGATAAATATTTTCCAGAAATTGATATTTCTAAATGGAAAAAAATTAGATCAGACTATTTTAGAAAAGATAAAAATAATACTCATGACTTTACATCGGAAATCTATTTAAGAAATTTTTAACATTGTACTTCAAATTTTTTTATTTTTTTATTCTTCGAGATTTCAATTCCAGTGAGTTTGTTACCCCAGACGCAGCCTGTGTCAATAGATACAATATTTTTTGTATCTCTAAATCCTAAAGTAGACCAATGACCAATAATCACTTTATATTTATCATATATTTTATTATCAAACTCATACCATGGAGTAAGTGTATTTGATATATTTTCTTTTGGATTATTTTTCATTTTGAAATTAAGAGACATATCTTTATTTAAGTAGCGCATTCTTGTAAAAACGTTTGTAGAAAATATAAGTTTATCTCTATTGCTTAATGTTTTATCCCATAAGTTTGGATAGTTACTCCATAATGTTTCAATGAATGATTTACATTTTTTTCCTCTCAAAAATTTTTCTATATTCGAAGCCATTGATAAGGTCTCATCTAAATTCCATTTTGGATAAATACCAGCGTGGACTAGGATGTATCCTAATTCTGAGTTTTTGTGGACTAATTTTTGGTTTCTTAACCAGGATATTATTTCATCACAATCTTTATCTGAAAGAATATCTTCAAAACTATTTGTTTTATTTGACCATGGTTTGGCTTGAAAATAAGATGCAATTAAATAAAAATCATGATTTCCTAAAACAGAGATTGCTTTTGTATCTAAGTCCATAATATACTTTATTACGTCTAATGAATTTGGTCCTTTGTTTACTAAATCTCCAGCCAGCCACAAATTATCTTTATTTCTATTAAAATTTATTTGTTTCAATAATTTCTTAAAATCTTTATAACAACCTTGAATATCACCAATAGCATAGGTAGACATTTTAGTTTAGAATTTTTGGTACGTTTAATGAAAACAGAGGAATTAGCGCATCAAACTCATATCCGTTATCTGCAATCATTGAGTATTTTCCATGCATGGTTCCGATTGGCGTATTCAATATAGTTCCACTTGTGTATTCAAATGATTCATTTTTTAATAATCTTGGTTGTTCTCCTATTACTCCCAAACCTTTAACTTCCTCGGTTTTACCATTAGCATCAGTAATAATCCAATGCCTACTTATAAGTTTTGCAGGTATTTTCCCAACATTTTTTATATTTACAGTATAAGAAAAAACAAATCTACTTTCGCTAGGGATGGATTGAAACTCTATAAATTCAGTTTTAACTTTAATATCTATTTTATATAAATTTTCTGTCATAATTTATCTCTCTGTACAACTTAATAATATCACTTATACTTAATTCTTCAGCACGTTTATCAATATTATTATATAATTTTATATCATTTATACCTAGACAGTTCTTAATTTTTTTTCTTCTTTTGTTAAAAATAGCTTTTGTAAATAATAAAAATCCTTCAATCTCTTCTTTCTTTAGCAAAACTTCATTTAGTGGCGTTAGTTTAAGAAAAGAAGAATGTACTTTTGGTTGGGGGGAAAAATCAGAAGGATGAATATCAATCAATTTTTCACATTTAAAAAATAATTGCATTAAAACTGTTAATCTACCATAAGATTTACTATTAGAATCTGAGATAATTCTATCAACAAACTCTTTTTGCATCATGAAATGTATACTTAAAATATTACTCTTATTTTCAATACATTTAAGTAGTAATTTTGTAGATATATTATAGGGAATGTTGCCAATAATTTTATATTTGTCTTTATAGATTTTTTTTAAATTAGTTTTTAGTATATCTTCATTTATAATTTTTATATTTTTATATTTTTTCTTTAAAAATTCACATAAATTTTTATCTTTCTCAATTCCAACATAATGCTCGGTATTTTTAATTACATTTCCGGTTAATGCACCCTGACCAGGACCTACTTCTAAGATAAGATCATTTTCAGATAAATTAATAATTTCTATCAAAGTATCTATAGTGTATTTATTTACTAGAAAATTTTGACCCAAGCTTTTCTTTGGTTTAATTTTTTCTGTCATTTTTATGATTTACAATATCTATAGAAGCATTTATTGCTGCTATCAAGCTTTCTGGGCTTGCTTTATTTGTTCCAGCTATGTCTAAAGCAGTACCATGATCTACAGAGGTTCTAACTATTGGCAAGCCTAACGTTGTATTAACTATATTTCCAAAACCTAAAGATTTTATTACAGGAAGCGCCTGATCATGAAACATGGATAAAACCACATCTTGATCATTTCTAGAAAAAATTGTATCTGCAGAAAACGGCCCTTCTACATTATACCCCTCATTTTGCATATGCTTTATCGCTGGAATTATTATGTCTCTCTCTTCATTTCCAATATAACCACTTTCTCCAGCATGAGGATTTAGTCCACATACATTTATTTTTGGATTATTAATTGAAAATTTTTCTTCCAATTCATGACTAATAACTTTTATATACTTTTCCAGCCTATCTTTTGTAATAAGTTTGGATACATCTTGCAAAGGAACATGAGTGGTTAATAATGCAATTTTTAAATTTTTAGTATGAAGCATCATTATTGACTCACTTTCAGTCTTATTAGCGATATATTCCGTATGGCCAGAAAAATTTTCGCCATATTTCATTATTATACTTTTTTGAACTGGGCCAGTAACAATTGCGTCAGCATAATGATTTAGACATGCCTCTATTCCAATATCTAGTGATTCTAAAATTAAAGGAACATGTTTAATATTTGGAATTCCAATCTTAACTTTAGCAGTATTTTTTATGTTATGAACTAAAATATCATTTTCGTTTCTAATTGGAAAATCTATATCATTTACATTTACTTCAATAAAATTTATTTTTTTTTGTAGTAAGTCTGCTCTTTCTTCTAAAATATCAATATTAGCAATAGAAATAAGATCTGCTAAAAATTTTTTTTTTGTAATATCTAATACAATATCATAACCTATACCTGATGGTTCTCCTGGTGTAATGATAATTTTAGGAATATTATTCATCAAAGAAATGGGTCCCAAGATTTTTCATCTACTTTATTTTTTTCTTTTTTAATATTTCTAAAATTATTTGGTGTTGTTTCATTTACATATTTAATATAATTTTTTCCTTTAAGTTCTATTATCCATGCATCAACAACTTCTTGAGCTCGACTAGATGTAATATATCTTCTGGCAAGATTTTTTTTAATTGCCTCTGTATTATCTTGATTTCTTTTTCCTAATACCTCTAAAATGTGCCATCCAAATTGACTAGAGAAAGGATCACTAATCTTATTCATAGACAGAGTATCAATCATGTCTTCGAATTCTGGCACAAAGGTTCCTGGCGCTGACCACTCTAACTCCCCACCTAATGATGCAGAAATCGTATCTTCTGAATAAGCTCTAGCAATATCTGCAAAAGACTCGCCGCTTTCTATTCTTTTTTTGAGTTCTATTAATAAACTTTTTGCCCTATCATCAGTTACAATTGCATTTCGTTTTATTAATATATGCCTCACTTTTCTTTCTTCTATTTTTATATTTTGCATTTCTTGTTTATCTTCCAAATAAAAAATATAATATCCATTATTATTTTCAATTATATTACTTATCTTTCCGATATCCATATTTTCTAATTGCTCTAAAAACATCTGGGGAACCTCTGTAATTTTTCTCCATCCAAGATCCCCGCCAGATAAAGCATTACCACTGTCAGAATAGTTCTTTGCTAAGCTAGTAAATTTTTCTCCATTTAAAAATTTTTCCCTTATCATTTTAATTTCCTTTTTTGCAGAGGATTTCTCTTCTATAGAGGGTTCTTCAGAAATAGAAATAAGAATCATAGATATTTTGTATTGATTATTTTCTTTGAAAACATGGCCTTGATGTTTTATAAATTCTTGAATTTCTTTTTTACTAACCTTAACTTTCTGAGAGACAATTCTTCTTTTAACCTCTCGAATTATAAGATCTTCTTTTAATAAACTTCTATATACGTTGTAGTCAACACCCTGACTAATTATTTTTTCTCGAAATTCGGTCAAAGAAACCCCAGATTTGCTTGCCATGTCTTCCATAGCTTTATCTATCATCCACTCTTGAACATTCATTCCAGTACTTTCTGCGTAGTTTAGCTGCAATCTTGTGTTAATCATACTCTCTAAAACTTGTTTTCTAAAAGCATTTTGATCATCCGGAAGAGGATTGCCACTAATTTTATATTGATCAATAATAAAGTTTAATTTTTTTTGATATTCTGATTGTGTAATTACATCATTTTCGATAATTACAATCGCTTGGTCTAAAATTTTTGCAAATGAACTAGCGCAAAATAATAAAGCTATTATTATAAAAATAGGGAATTTCATCTTTAATATTCTTTGTTAATGTAACCTTTTATACTTGATTCTATTGTATCACCTAGAGGAGTTCCAACATCTGTAAAACCTTTTAACATTATTTGAAATTGAATTTCCTTTTCATATTCTTCAACTCCTATTTTATATCTTCTTTGTATTAATCTAGCCTTCCAACAGCAACTTTCGTATTCTAATCCAGCTAGTGTCTCAATATCATCTCCTGAATCAGTATTATCTTCATTATTCTTGAAATCATAATTCCATCTTCCTAGGAGGCTTAAATTATTTGCTACTTCCCAGGCAAAACTCATATCTCCTTGAGCAATATCATTTTTTGAATATCTATAGCTTGCATTAAATATATTATTTCCTTTGCCTCTATATTGAAAGGTATGATTATTAAATACAGTCTTTTGATCGCCAGCATTTGTATCATAAAGAAATGTTGAAATAAGACTCACGTTTTCTTTTGGCTTGTATTCCATTTCAGCAATATAATTTGAATTTGATCTTGTGAATAAAGTCTCATTATCAATAGAGATACTTCTATCTTCAAAATAAATTATTTTTCCGATACTAATATTAAAAATATTTCTATAACTTTCCAAATCATAATAATTATTTGAAATAGAAACTGATAACTGGTTTGCATCATTGGTTCTATCTAAACCAGAAAATTTATTATCTCTAAATAGTTGCGCAAAAGAAAAAGTATTTACCCCTGTGTCGAATATTGGGATATCATCTTGATTTTCTTCCTGGGCATACAAATAAAATAACCTAGGTTTAATTTGATGTACTAAATTTGAATTTTTTAACTTTTTAGATAGCACCATTTCGCTATTAACACTCAAGATTGGAATTGTTTTACTTGGACTCGACGAATATCCTAAAACCTGATTATCCAGATCGTACTGAGTATGTTGAATTTTCATTCTTGGAGTAATTTCTATGCCTTTCATGAAAAATGTTTTGTCTATACCAAATTGAAAATCTGATCTTGTACCATCAACCTTACTTATATAATCATGGTCCCATTTTGTAATAGATGTCGAGAAGTCAGCATTTACTATATCATGGGCCCATCTTTTACTAATTTCAACTTTTGGAAGAAGGTCATATGGTTCTGATTCAGTTGAAATAGTTTTGTCAAATGTTTGGTAGCCTAAAAACTCACTATAAACTCTCCAGTCATTTCGCTGGTATGTAGCTTTAATATATCTTGACCCATAAGTTGTACTTACACCGGCAATTCCAGTTCCAAAATCGTCATAGAAATCTTTATCAGATACTTTTTCATAGTGCGTGTCGATAAATAAATTTGGATTCACTTGATGTTTATGATCGACTAATACTCTATACCTATCATCAACATATTCTGAATCATCACCTAGATAAGAAACGAAAATTGCACCATCAAAATTATTTTCTAAATATCTAAAAGTAGTTTCAATCTGGCTACCTTTGTCTTGTATATATGATGGTTTAATTAGCATATCCATATTAGGTGCCATATTCCAATAAAATGGCGTAAATACATCTGGACCTTTTGTCCAGCTTCCAGACCACTCAGGAACAAGAAAACCAGTTTTTCTTTGCTCATCAAGAGAAAATCTCATATATGGAGAATAAAATACAGGAAAACCTTTTACCGATACAAAAACATTTCTTCCAGTACCCACCCCTTTTTCAAAGTCTAATTCCGTACTTTTACTTATTAAGTTCCAATCTGGATTGATTAAATCACATGTAGTGTAAGTAGAATTTTTTAAAAACATTTTTTTATTTTTTAGTCTTACTCCGTATCTAGCTTTACCAGATATTTCTAGTGAAGGATATTTATACTTTGGGGATATAAAATCTGTCCTTCCTTCTTTTGTATTGTATTCAGCGTAGGGTGCTTTTACCTCAATACCATCGGCATCGTATTGAACGCTTCCACTTAATCTAGCCCTATCTTCTGCTTGTAAGAAATTAGCCAATTCACTTTTAATAGTTTCGTTTCCTCTTATTATTTTTGTATCACCTTGAAGAATTGTAATTTGTTTATTTTCATTCCAATATGATTCGTCAGCTTCAACTTTTATTAAATCATCATTTTTAGAAGTTTCTTTCGAAATTTGTTTCTTGTTCGTTTTCTTTTGATTGTCATTATTTTCATCATCATCTTCAAAAGCTTTAATTTTGTCTTCGAGAAAATCAATTTCTTCTTCTTTGACTTTTATGGTTTTACCAATATTTAAGGAGCTTTTTGATGATAAAACTTTATTTGACGAGGTTTTGTTATTTCCTTTAAAAGAATTAGTTTTGTATAAGTCGTATATAGAACAGCAGAAGAAATTTGTATCCTCTATATCTATTGTATTTTCAGCATGCAGACTGCTATTTATTAGCATCAAAGCACAAAATATTATTTTATTTGAATTTTTCATATAACATATATTATATATCAAAAGTTTGAGATAATTGTTGTATTATAGATGTTAAATGAGGTTAATTTGAAGAAGTTTATAAATATCAAGATTTTTAAAAATCAAGGCCAATTAAGCGTAATTGCTCTATTGGGCTTCGTTTCGATTTCTATATTAATGGTTATTTTTCAACCAGAGCCCGAAGCAAATGTGAATCAGCCTATTCCAGTTGTAGTTGATGCAATGAAATTGAAAGTTCAAAATATCTCCCCAATTGTTGATTATACTGGCAGATTAGAACCATCAAAAAAAGCAGAATTAAAATTTGAAATTAATGGAAAATTGGCAAAGAAATTGGTACAGCCAGGAGAGCACGTAAAGTCAGGTGACATAATTTTAAAGTTAGAAGAATTTGAAATTTATAAAAAATTATATGAATTATCAAAAAGAAATTTTCATTTACAAACTAAAGAAGTTGAAAGAATGGCAATTCTAGATAAAAAATCTTTATTATCAAAGTCACAATATGATAAAACTGTACAAAAACAAATCGAGTTAGAATCTGCAATGTATAGAAGTAAGCAAGATTTTCATAAAACTTTTATCAAAGCTAAGTTTACTGGAATTATTAATGAAATAAATATCGATGAGGGCGATACAGTAAGTCCAAATAACATAGTGGCAAATTTAATTGATACTTCAAGCTTAGATTTATATGTAGAAGTAAGAGGAGATGTTATCGAAGGCCTAAAGTTAAATATGCCTATTGAAGTTTCATCTAATCAAATTTCTTCTAGCGGAAAATTAATTTCTTTTCAAACAAGCCCAAATTTAGAAACATATACTCACCTTTTAAGAATAAGAATTAAAGATGAAAGATTTAGATCAGGTATGTTAGCAAGCGCAAAATTTATATTACCAGAAATTAACAAAAGTTTTGGAGTTCCAGTATCTTCTGTACTTAGCGACAACGGACAAAAATTTGTTTTTATAATTAATAATAAAAAATTACAAAAACGGCTAGTTAATGTAATTACAAGGTTTGATGAGATTTATGTTATTGACGGAGATATAAAATCAAATGATTTTATTGTAACCAAAGATGTTTCCTCGCTTTCAGAAGGTCAAGATATATTAATATCTAGTCAGTAAAAAAACTATGATAGATTATTCAATTAAAAACCCATTGGTTGTAAATTTATTTTTATTATTAATCGTAATAATAGGATTTATTTCCTGGCAATCCATGCCTGAGGAAATGTTTCCTGTTGTTGAAAAAGATGCTATTAAAATAATTACAAAATACGATGGAGCATCCCCAGAAGAGGTTGAAAAACAAGTAACTATTTCAATTGAGGATACTTTAGACAATATTCAAGATGTCGATTTTTTCTATTCAAAAAGTTCTGAGGGTGTTTCGGCTATAAATTTAAGATTAAAACCAGAAGCTGATGTTGACGAATTATTAAGAACCGTAAGGGACTTGGTCGATGCAATTGATGGTTTCCCTGAAGAAGCGGACGACCCTGAAATTTCAAGGGTTAAAACTAGATTTCCAGTTATTAGTGTAAGTGTATTTGGAGAAACAAGACAAAGTTTATTATTTGCAAACGCGAAAAAAATCAAGCAAAAGATAATGCAACTTGATGGAGTCGCTGGTGTTGGTATTGCGGGAAATAGAGATGATGAAATTTGGGTAATAATAAACCCATCAGTAATATCTGCAAAGCAAATATCAACAAAAGAAATTATAAACGCCCTAAAAAATAATATTCGAGATTTGCCCGGTGGCTCTGTAAAAGCAACAGAAGGAGATATCCTTTTAAGAGGTTTAGGTTCGTCATCTATAAAATCTATAGAAAATATAACTCTAAAAAATAATAGTATTGGTGGTCAATTATTACTAAAAGAAATTGCAACAGTTGAACAAAGATTAGAAGAAGAAGATTCCGTTGGGAGATTTAACGGGAAAAAAGCAGTGAATATGTCTGTAACCAAAACAGCGGAAGCTTCGGTATTTGATGTTTCAAAAAATGTTAGACAAATTGTGAAAGAATATTCTTTGCCTCAAGGCCTTCAGGTATCAGTTTTTAGTGATTTTTCAAAAAATGTAAAAACTAGACTGGACACAGTTAAATCATCTGGTTTAATTGGCTTATTTTTATTACTTCTCTCTTTATATTTATTTCTAAATTCTAGGGTCGCTTTTATTACTGCTTTTGGCATACCGGTTTCTTTTTTAGTTGCAGCTTTTGGTATGTATGCATTTGGATTCACAATAAATATGGTTTCTCTATTTGCCTTTTTAGTAGCGTTGGGAATGGTTGTTGATGATGCAATTATTGTTACAGAAAATACTTACAGACATATTGAAGGAGGAATGGATCCTGTTTCAGCATCAAAAATTGGAGCGAAAGAGGTTTTTTGGCCAATTGTAGCATCAACATTAACAACTATAGCCGCATTTCTCCCAATGTTAAGTATATCTGGGACTTTGGGAAAATTTATAGAGGTAATTCCATTGGTAGTTACAGTTGCACTTTTAGGATCTCTTATGGAAGCTTTTATTGTATTGCCTTCGCATTGTGCGAGCTTTCTAAAAAAACCAGAAAAGAATAATCAAAAAAAAGAAAAATGGAAAAATGTTTATTAAAATATAATAAATATTTAAGTGTATGTATTAAAAATAGGTACTTGGTTTCAAGTATAACTGTTGGAATTTTATGTGTAATTATTACTTTTGCAGTAACAAGGATTCCATACTATCAATTTGGTAAAGTTGACAGTGGTCAATTTTTTATAAATGCTGAAGCGTCTATTACTAGTAGCGTTAGAGATACTGAACGGCTTGCTATGAAGCTAGAAAAAGTCGTATTGTCAGAGTTAAACGAAAATGAGCTAGAATCGCTATATACAAACGTTGGGGTAAGCTTTAAGGACTTTAGTAGATTTGATTTAGGTAGCCAGTATATTCAAATTGTCGTTAGTTTGAAAAAAAGTAGTCCTCAAGGGTTTGTTGATTACGTAGTAACTCCGTTATTTAATTTATCTTTTGATAGTTATGGCAAAAGAGACAGGAGTGAAAAAGAAATAATAAACTCTTTAAGACAGAAAATCTCTTCAGTCTCAGGTCTTCAAAAAGTATCTATTAAGAAAGCTGAGGGAGGTCCAGGCGGCTCAGATATTGTGATAGGAGTTGTAGGACAAAATCAAAAAGTTTTAACTAAGTATGCCAAAGAAATAGAGGATTTTTTATCACGTATTGATGGAGTAAAAGATGTTGAACAGGACCAAGATCCTGGGAAAGTTGAATTTAAATATAAAATAAATAACAGAGGAAAGGAATTAGGTCTAACTCAAGCAGATATTGCTGAATCTGTTAGAACAGGATTTTTAGGTCTAGAAACGGCTTATTTTAATTTAGAAGGGGAACGCGTTCCAGTAAGATTAATATACTCAGAAAAATATAGATATGATAGTAGTAAGCTCTATCAGCTACCAATCATATTAAAATCAGGGAAAACAATATACTTAGCTGAGGTAGCCGATATAGAAATATCAAGAGGAATGAATACAGTAAGAAGAAGAGATGGTCAGAGACTTGCTAAAATTAGCGCTGATGTTGATCCAAGTATTATCACCCCACTTGAAGTTACAGATATTTTTGATAAAAAATATAAAAAAGTTTTCAAGAATGACCCTTCATATGAATATATTTATCTAGGAAGTAAAAAAAGAAGTAGAGAAAATTTTGCTGATATGAAAAAAACTGCATTTATATCTTTGGGGATTATATTTTTTATTCTAGCAGTATTGTTTAAGACGATAATAGATCCTCTTGTTGTTTTATTTTCAATTCCTTTTGCTGTCGTTGGAGTAATATTAGGACATATATTATTTGGATATAATTTGCAATTTTTATCCGTTATAGGCTTATTAGCTTTAATTGGAATTGTTGTTAATGACTCACTTATTTTAATTGATTTTTTAAAAAAACTTAGAAAAGAAGGAAAAAATAAAATAGACGCGACAATTCAGGCATGCAATGTAAGAGCAAGACCTATTATTCTTACCTCAGTAACTACATTTTTGGGAATTTCACCATTGATATTTTTTGCAACTGGGCAAACTAAGTTTTTATCTCCAATGGCCGTAAGTTTAGGTTTTGGCTTATTATTTGCTACTATATTAATATTAATTGTTTTACCGTGTTTTTACTTGATCATGGACGACTTAAAAGAACTTATTGAAAAAAAAGTGAAAAATAATTTTTAACAATTATCTGTGAATAAATGAGGTGGTATTTTGAGAAAGTCATTTTTAGATTTTAGTAGAGTAAATGCTGAAAAAATATTGCATTCAAGACTAAATATCTTGATATTTATTCTTTCAATATTAACAATATTACTAGTTGCGCGTCTGTATTTTCTGCAAGTAGTTAATTTCGAGCATTTTGATACTCTTTCAGAAACGAATAGAATTAAGTATATTCAAACCTCACCTAGAAGAGGAATTATTTATGATAGAAATAATATGGTTCTAGCTGATAATTCATCACTCTATTCTATAGAAATAAATATTAATGAAGCTGATAATATAAAAGAAATTATTAATGAAATAAAAAAAGAAATTAATCTTTCCCAAGAAGAAATTGAGAGTTTTTATAAAAAAAAATCTAAGTATTCCCATCATAATTCAATTGTCTTAAAGACAAATCTAACAGACGCTGAAATAGCAAAGGTTCTATCAATAAGATATAAGTTTGATGGCTTAGACGTAACTGCAAGTCTTATGAGGAAATACCCATTTAAAGAAATTACAAGCCATGTTCTAGGAAATGTTGGTTATATTGATAAGAAAGATTTATTAAAAATAGACAAACAAAAATATAAAAGTATTAAATATATTGGTAAAACTGGCGTAGAAAAATTTTACGAAAATACTCTCTTTGGAACACCAGGCTATAAACATGTAGAGATTAATGCAAGAGGGAGGCAGGTCAGGAATATTGATGAAAAATCTTCTGTACCTGGCAAAGATGTTCACCTTACATTAGACATAAACCTGCAAAAATATATGCATTCAAAATTATTAGGTTTTTCAGGTTCATCTATAGCAATGAATCCAAAAAACGGAGAAATATTAGGAATGATCAGTATGCCGTCGTTTGACCCAAATGATAACTTATGGGGATCCTATAGCAATATTGACGAAACTGACAAGCTAAACAGTCCTATGTTTAATAGGTCTATTAACGGTTTGTACTCTCCAGGGTCAACTATAAAGCCGTTAGTAGCAATAAATGCAGTTAAAAATAAAATTGTAGATTTGGAATCAGATTATTATGCAGGCCCTTTTTTTCAACTACCAAGTAGTTCAAGAAGGTATAGAGATTGGAAGCCAGAAGGGCATGGGATGGTGAATTTAAAAAAAGCTATCACACAATCCTGTGACGTTTATTTTTATATGCTTGCAAATAACCTTGGTATTGAAAAACTTTCATCTTTCTTTAAATATTTCTCATTTGGTGAAAAAACAGGTATTGATATGCCCTACGAATCAAGAGGAGTTTTACCATCTAAGGATTGGAAATTAAAGAATATAGGATATAAATGGACTGATGGAGACACTATAATTACAGGAATAGGCCAAGGTTATTTTTTATCAACTCCTTTGCAACTTGTATATGCTGCAAGCATAATGGCAAATAAAGGATTTATAGTCACGCCTAAATTAAATAAAAATATAAAGATACAAAAAAATAAGAAAGTACTTGAAAATGAAAATTTCTTAACAAATGAAATTCAAGATGAGTTGTGGGAAGTAATAAATGATGCAATGTTTGATGTAGTAAATCAGGAAAACGGCACAGCTTTTTGGACTACTAAAAATAAAAAAAATAATATTTCAGGAAAAACTGGTACAGTTCAAGTTTACTCATTATCGCAAGACACTGATGAGAGAGAGAAAGAGAACCTGCCCGAACATTTAAAAGATCATTCGTTATATATTGGATTTGCTCCAAAAGAAGATCCTAAGATTGTTGTCGCTACAATAATTGAGAACGTTGGCAGTGGAAGTAAATATGCTGCTCCGATTAGTAATGAAATTATTGACTATTATTTAAGTACAGTAAGAGGAAAAAATTGAACAACAGCAAATTTTTTGGAATATCTGATAACACTTTATTTATTTGTATAACTTTATTATCTTTTTTTGGTTTAATACTCTTATACAGTGCAACAAATCAAAATATTGATATTGTTTATAGACAAGGCACAAGATTAATCTTTTGTTTCATTTTAATGTTTTTAATTAGTTTAATTGACATTAATAAAATAAAAAATATTTCTCCCTATATTTACTTATTATGTTTATTAATGCTGATGATAACTTTGTTCTGGGGACATGATGTAAAGGGTGCAAAAAGATGGATCGTAATTATGGGTTTTTCTTTTCAAGTTTCTGAAATTATAAAAATAATTGTACCAATGGCATTAGCTTGGTACTTATCTTTATCTGAAGACAAAGATATTGATTTAAAAAAACTAATCATATGTTTTATAATTATACTTTTCCCAATTTTTTTTGTTATTAAGCAACCGGATCTAGGTACTTCCCTAATAATATTACTTTGTGGCTTAATAACAATATTTCTGGCTGGAATTGGGAAAAAATATATAATTTATCTTGCAGCTTTATTTTCAATAGCAGTTCCAGTTATGTGGAAGTTTATTTTGCTACCTTATCAAAAGCAAAGAATTATGACTCTTTTTGACCCTACTTTAGATCCATTAGGCTCAGGATATCATATTATGCAATCAAAAATTGCAGTAGGCTCAGGTGGTTTTTTTGGCAAAGGATTCTTAAATGGTACACAATCTCAACTTGAGTTTCTCCCTGAGAGGGGCACAGATTTTATTTTTGCAGTTTTTGCAGAAGAGTTTGGTTTTCTTGGAGTTTTAATTTTATTTCTCATATATTTAATAATTATTATCAGATGCTTGCATATTACTTATAAGGCAAAGAATTATTTTGCAAAAATATTCTCAGGTAGTATTTCTGCGATTTTAATATTATTAGTAGTTACAAATGTATCAATGGCTGTTGGCTTATTACCTGTTGTTGGTGTTACTTTACCGCTAATAAGTCTAGGGGGCAGCTCTTTGTTATCAATTTTCATAGCTTTTGGTATAATGTTTTCTATAAACAGGAGAATTTAAATGACTTGTAATAAGATTAAGAATTGCATTATACTTTTTTTTATATTCTCTATTTCATTTTCTGCATTCTCAAGTAATAAACTAGAATTAAAAAAATATTCAAATGAAATTGAGGAAATAAAGTCTATTCTGACCACAAAATATAATATTGACGAAAAGTACGCAGACACAGTCTTGTATTCAATTAAATTTCGTCAAAAAACCCTAGATTCTATGTCAAATGCAGTTGAAAGAAAAGCTACATGGCAAAGATATAAAGAAATTTTCATTACTAAGCAAAGGGTAAATGCTGGAATTAAATATCATAAAGAAAATTTTGAAATTTTAAAAGAAATTGAAAAAAAATACGGTATCCCCTCAGAAGTAATAGTTTCATTCTTAGGAGTAGAAACAAATTATGGTAAAGGAATGGGTAAAGTAAAGGTGCTTGATTCACTTGGAACTTTGGCTTTAAAACACCCAAGAAGATCTAAATTTTTTAAGGCACAGTTAATTTATTTTATTATTTTAACGCACAACAATAAACTTGATTACAATAAATTATTTGGTTCTTACGCAGGTGCTATGGGTGCACCACAATTTATGCCAGAGAGTTATATAAAGTTGGGTGTTGATTATAATGACGACGGTAAGGTTGATTTGTGGAACAATAAATATGATATTTATGCAAGTATTGCAAACTATTTAATAAAAAAAGGATGGGTAAAAAGTAAAAATATTTATACAAATATAAAAATAAAAGATACTTATATAAATGAAATTTTTAAAAATGGAGATGTTAGAACAGTCTTAATAACAGATACAAAATTAAAGAAAATAATGATAAAAAATAATTTGCAGTCTGGGGAAAAATATTTAATTCTTCTAAGTAAAAAAAATAAAGAATACAAACTTGGATATAAAAACTTCAAAGTAATAATGTCTTATAATCCAAGTACATTCTATGCAATGGTTGTATCAGAATTAAGCGAAAGAATAGCCTTAGGAAAATGAAGTTTTCTTATTTAATTTTAATCTTATCAATAACAGTCTCTGGCTGCACAGTTATTAAGAAAGATAATATAAGAACTATTGATAAAAAGTATTATCCTAAACAAGTAATACCTAAAGTTGAGAAGTATAGTAAGTACGGTAATCCTAAAACATATAAAGTATTTGGTAAAAACTACAAAACATTAGAAACTCATGTAGGTTACTCTGAAGAGGGCATAGCATCTTGGTATGGAAAGAAATTTCATGGTCGGTTAACTTCGACAAGAGAGGTTTATAATATGTATGAGCTTACAGCTGCTCATAAAAGTTTACCCATACCGTGTTATGTCAAAGTTACAAATTTAAGTAATAGTAAGTCCTTGATTGTTAGGGTAAATGACAGAGGTCCATTTAAAAAAGGTCGTATAATTGATTTGTCATATGCTGCAGCAAAGATACTTGATATTATAGAAGTTGGAACCGCAAGAGTATTTGTTGAAGCTATAGAAGTTAAATAGAATAATTATTAATTTTATAATTAATATTCAAAATGATATAATAAATAAAATAAAAACTCTCACCAAGGATATATAATGCGAAAAATTATAATAATACTAATTTTTACGTTTCTTACATCTAATAAAATTGCGTATGCAGAAAATCTGTACTCTTTCTCTATACCTAATATAGATGCTACTAGTTATATTTTAATGGACGCAAAAACTGGATCAATTATTACTGGAAAAAATCTTGATAAAAAAGTCGAACCCGCAAGTCTCACCAAAATTGCAACATTGTATTTAGTTTTTAAGTCTCTAGAATCAAAATATATTAGTGAATTAGATTATACAGTTGTTAGCAAAAAAGCATGGAAGATGATTGGATCAAGAATGTTTATAGAAGTTGGAAAAAAGGTTCAAATAAAAGATTTAATTCAAGGTGTGATTGTTCAGTCAGGTAATGATGCAAGTGTTGCTTTAGCAGAACACATTGCTGGAGGTGAAGAATTTTTTGTAACAATGCTTAACAAAATGGCAAAAGATATGGGTTTAATGAATACTAATTTTACAAATGTCACAGGAATGCCAGATAAAAATCATTATACAACTGCTCGGGATCTCGCCATCATATCAAAAAATCTTATTACAGACTATCCAAAACAGTATTTAAGATTTTCTCAAAAGAAATATACTTATAATAACATTACGCAGTTTAACAGAAACAAATTATTAACAACCTATGACTTTACAGATGGTATAAAAACAGGTCATACAAACTCCGCAGGTTATTGTTTGGCAGCATCGGCTATAATTGATGAAACAAGATTTGTATCTGTAATTTTTGGAGCTAATAATTCAAATGCAAGATTCAAACATACAAAAACACTATTTAAATTTGGATTTAGGAACTTTATAACAGAAAAACACTTTAATAAAGGTAAAGTTATAGCCAAAGAAAGAATTTGGAATGGTGAAGAAAAATATATTGATATTGGATTTAACAGAGATATTTATATCACTCTATTAAAACATGACAATAGTAAAATTAATTCAAAAATTAATTTACTTTCAAAGATTGAGGCACCTATTAGATTAAATCAGTATTTAGGGTCAATTGATTTTATTCAAGATGATAAAGTCATATCGACAGAGAAAATATATGCTCTCAAAAGAATTGAGGAAGGGAATTTATATAGAAAAACATATGATTATATAGCTAATTTTTTTATAGAAGAATAAATTGACAAATAAAGTATATATAAACGGAGTTATTTATGATGCAAATGATGCAAAAGTATCAATTTTTGACAGAGGATATTTATTTTCTGATGGAGTCTATGAGCTAATACCATATTTTAACTCGAAGCCTTTTCTTATAGAGGAGCATTATTCAAGGCTAAAGAAAAGCCTAAAAATGCTTGAATTAGAAAACCCTTACAATAAAAATGAATGGTTTTCACGTATTGAAAGACTTTTAAAAAGCTGCCAGTTCGATAACTACTATTTATATATTCAAGTAACAAGAGGTTGGCCAAGAAATTTTGATGATAATATTTTAAGAGAACACGCCGCTACAAAAGATTATCAAACATGTATTTCAATGTTCTATTCTAAAATAAACAGCCTAAAGAATAGAAAAACTTTAAGTAAAAAAGCTATTACTATGGAAGATAAAAGGTGGATGCAATGTGATATAAAGTCAGTATCTCTACTTTATAATTCATATGCAAAAACAATCGCGCATAAAAAGGGCGCATATGAAGCAATACTAGTGAGAGATGGATATGTCACTGAAGGTTGTTCTAGCAATGTTTTTGTTATAAAGGATAACGTTATATATACATCACCTGAGAGCAATCTTATACTTCCTGGAGTTACAAGATTATTTGTTATCAATGATGTTATTAAAGATAACGGATATGACATAAGAATAGAAAGTTTTAGCGAAGATGATTTACTAAATGCAGATGAAATTTTTATTACCAATTCAACGCAGGGAATACTGCCCATTACACATATTAATGATAAATTAGTAAATAATAATAAAAATTCAAAAATCTCACAAAAGCTTCAAGAAATTTTTATTACAAAAATTAATTAAGTGATCGATTTAGTTCAACATCAAAAAAAACTCTTAAAATGTAATAAGTGCAAAGATATGATCGGAAATCCTATAGTTGGAAATCCCGTAAAATCTAAAATAATCTTAATAGGACAGGCACCAGGAGTCAAAGAAGGTGATCTTAAAAAACCTTTTGCCTGGACAGCTGGAAAAAATATGTTTAAGTGGTTTTCATCAATCGGTTTAAATGAACAAAGATTTAGAGAAAATATTTATATGGCTGCAGTATGTAGATGTTATCCAGGGAAAAATATTTCAGGATCTGGGGATAGAGTTCCATCAGAAATTGAAATAAAAAAATGTTCTAGTTGGTTGAATCAAGAAATTGAATTTCTTAAACCACATTTAATAATACCAGTTGGAAAGCTTGCCATATCACAATTTGTAAATTTCGAAAAATTGAATGATGTTGTTGGAAAAAAAATAAAACTTAAAAGAGATAATTCTTCAATTGATATAGTTGCATTACCACACCCATCAGGCTTATCTACATGGTATAAAAAAGATCCTGGTAGAAAACTTTTAATAGATGCATTAAATATTATAAAAAAAAGCAAAAGCTGGCAATTAATTCTTAAAAAATAAATTTTTAACCTCAGCAAGTCTCTCTTCGTTACCAACATCATACCAAATTCCTTTAAAATAAGAGCCTGAAACTTTATTATTTTGTATATGCGTAATTAATAAATCAATTAATTTATACTTCTTTAAAATATTATTTTGAAAAAACTCTGGCCTATAAATTCCTATCCCAGAATATGTTACATCATTTATTTTTTTTAAAACTATTCTATTATTTAAAATTGAAAAGTCGCCTTGTATGTTATGAGATGGATTTTTTACCATTACTAATGAAGCTAGATCACTAGAGTTAATATTAATTTTTGATAAATTACAGTCAGTAAATATATCGGAGTTAATTACGAGAAATGGTTTTTCATCAAGAAGACGTAGCGCATTTTGTATTCCCCCACCTGTTTCAAGAGGTTCAGGATGTTCTATAGAATAATTTATATTCACATTATATTTTTCTCCATTACCCAAATAATCAATAATTAAATCTGATAAATGCGAGACATTAATAATAATTTCTTTAAATCCATATTTTTTTAATAAAGTAATATTATGCTCAATTAGAGAAAGCTCTCCAAGTTTTATTAATGGCTTTGGAATTGTTTTCGTTATATCACCAAAACGTTTTCCTTTACCTGCTGCGAGAATGATTGCTTTCATTTACAAATTTTAATGCCTCACTTGCATAAGAGTTAATTATTTTAAGATTATCATAATAAGATGTTGCATTTACTATATAATTTAGGGTTCTATTTAGATGAGGCAAGTAGTTATGCCTTTTGTTTCTAACACTTAAACGGCAGAATATGCCGGCTGCTTTTAGATGTCTTTGTGCAGTTACTAAATAGAAATTATGTAAGAATTCATCCATAGAAAAATTTGAAATATTCTTCTCATTAAGCCCTTCTAAAAAAATTTTTGTAAGTTTATTTCTTTGTATTTTTTCCATATCTCTATAACAGTCATTAATTAATGAAACAAAGTCATATAAAGGAGAACCATATAAGCCATCTTGATAATCGATAATTACGATTTTTTTATTCTTGTAAAATATATTTTTTGAATGATAATCTCTATGCACCAATCTATTTGAGTCATGATTAATATTATTAACCATTGCTTTTAAAGATTTAGATAAATTATCATTATCTTTTTTTGAAATTCTTATATTCATAAATTTTTTTAAAACCCAATCTATAAATAAATAACTTTCTTTGAAATAATGTTCTTCCGTATATTTATATATATTTTTTGAACTAATATTTTGAATATTTAATATATTAATAATAGCTTTCTCATATATTATTTTTTTATTAATTTCATTTACTTTATCGAATATTAAATTTTTTCCCAAGTCTTCCATTATAAGAATTTTCTTTTTATTATTTATATTGAAAATTTCAGGGACGAAAATTTTATTATTAGAATAAATTTTAGTGAATTTTAGAAAATTATTAAAATTTCTTTTTTCTAAACTACTGTCCATGATTATATATTTTCTATTTT
>MDSV01108564.1_pt1 | contig 21697 bp, 24 predicted proteins | sample 810851 | NCBI WGS metagenome assembly MDSV01 (sample SAMN05326640, study PRJNA326480) | marine metagenome | isolation source: seawater | place: Atlantic Ocean: North East | collected 2012 | reverse complement strand
TTAAATTTACCCAATACTACTTTTGTGCATAGAGATTACCACGCCCAAAATTTAATGAAATTTAATGGTAAAATCGGGGTTATTGATAGTCAGGATGCTCTTATAGGAAATCCTTCATATGATTTAGTTTCACTAATTGATGATGTGAGATTCAAAACTACAGAAAGATTAAAACAACAGGTATATAATTATTATTTAGAAAAAAATATGTATAATAAAGAAAAATTTTTAGAAGATTTTAATATATTATCTGTTCAAAGAAGTTTAAAAATTATAGGAATTTTTTCTAGGCTTTATAAAAGAGATAAAAAAAAACGCTATTTAAAGCTTATTCCTTACACTTGGAAAATATTAGAATTAAGAATGCAGAATAAAATTTTTTCAGATTTAAGAAAAATTCTTAATAAAAATATTAAAACAAAAATGAGAAAAAGGACTGTATTTGAATGAAAATTCCAATTCTTTTCCCTAAAATTTTTGATCATCCATTTACTTATAAAAGTAATATTAAAAATACACTTAAACCAGGCGATTTTGTCAGAGCTCCATTTGGGTCAACTGAAATAACCGGCGTAGTTTGGACCTATGAACAAAAATCAGAAAAAAATTTTAAAATAAAGGATATTTTAAAAAAATTAGATGTAAAAAATCTAAATCCACCTATGATTAAATTTATATCGTGGTTTTCAAAATATAATCTTGTTCCTTTAGGAATGTCGCTAAAATTGTGTTTACTAAACAAAGATATAGTTGAAAAAAAATTTGATAAAGAATTTAATAAGTTCGAAATTAAAAAAAAAATAAATAAATTTTTACTTAATTCAGAACAAAAAAAATCTCTAAATTTTATAAGAAATATTGGTGACAATTACAATGTTGTAGTTCTCGAAGGAGTAACAGGTTCAGGAAAAACCTTAGTATATTTTGAAAGAATTAAGGATATTATTGAGAAAGGTTTTCAAGTATTAATTTTGCTACCTGAAATTGCTTTAACAAATCAATTTAGTAGAAGATATAAAGATTTTTTTGGATCTGAACCAGCGATATGGCACTCAGCTACAACTAAAAAAAATAAATCTATAATATGGAAGGGAATAACTGAAGGAAAAATAAAAATAGTTATAGGCGCAAGATCTTCACTTTTTCTTCCATTTAAAAATCTTGGTGCAATAATTGTTGATGAAGAACATGATGTTTCATATAAACAAGATGAAGGAGTTTCTTATAATGCAAGAGATATGGCGATATTGAGATCTTCTTTAGAAAAAATTCCAATATATTTAGTAACATCTATTCCATCCATTGAAACATATAACAATATTATTAATAAAAAGTATTATATCACTAAATTAAATAACCGTTATAAAAAATCTCCATTACCAAATGTTGAAATTATAAATTTACACTCAGAATATTTAGAAAAAGGTTCTTGGATAGCAAAAAATACAATTAGTAAAGTTAATAAATATTTAGATAATGGAGACCAGGTATTATTTTTTTTAAATCGCAGAGGTTATGCACCATTTGTTATATGTAAAAGGTGTAGTTATAAATTTGAATGTCCTAACTGTTCTATAAATTTAAATTTTCATAAAAAATTAAATAAATTACTCTGTCATTATTGTGGACACAAATCATCATTAAAAAGATTGTGTAAAAATAATGAAAGTTGTGATTTACTATTTTGCGGTCCAGGTGTTGAAAGAATTTTTTCAGAATTAAAAAAAATATATCCAAATAAAAAAATTGAGGTATTTTCTAGCGATACTTTATCCAAAAGTAAATATAGCAGCAAATTATTAAAAAAAGTTGAAAAAAAAGAAATAGATATTTTAGTTGGAACACAATTATTGTCCAAAGGTTTTCATTTTCCAAAATTAAATTGTATTGTTGTTGTGGATGCTGATTTTACCTCTCATGGATATGATCTTAGGGCAGCTGAAAAGAATGTGCAATTATATCATCAATTAACTGGAAGAGCAGGAAGATCTGGAAAGGTTTCAACTATATATTTTCAAACCTATTCACCTAAAGATGAAATACTTTTAAATATATCTAAAAATAATCCAAATTTATTTTTGCGTGAAGAACTTGAACTAAGAAAGAAAAAAAAACTTCCACCTTTTTATAGATTAATATCTCTTATAATTTCTGGAAAAAATGAAATTCTGATTATGAAGTTTGCCTTAGGTATTAAATCAAAACTCCCTCAAGTCAAAAATATTAGCATTCTAGGTCCAGTTATCGCACCAATAACTAAAATACGAAAAAAGTATAGATGCAGAATTCTTATTAAGTATCCAAAAAATTTATTTATCCAGAAATATCTACAACGAATCCTAAATAAAATAAAAATTTTTCCAGGAATAAAACTAGAGGTTGATGTAGATCCAATTAATTTCAATTAAATTAGGCTTTTACTAATGTTATCTGGACAAAAAGATACAATAGAAGCTGTTGAATTTATTGTAATTATCCCATACAAAACGAGTCTTTTAGGAGCAAATATTGAGCACAAAATCAACTTTTTCAAATGCAACATCAAAAAGCTATGCTTTGGCATTATACGAATTATCAAAAGAAAATTCAGAGCTAGACCAGGTTGAAAAAAATATCAAAGCTATCAAAACACTTTTAACAGAAAGTGCTGACTTTAAAGAAATGATTTTAAACCCAACTATATCTAAAGAAGAAAAGAAAAATGTAATATCTATAATAGCTAAGGAAAATAAATTTCCAAGTATACTTAAAAATTTTTTAGCATACATATCAAATAAAAATAGATTATTTTTTTTAAGTAAAATTATCGAGAGTTTTTTAACCTTAGTTGCAACAAGCAAAGGTGAATTAAGTGCAAAGTTAGTATCTTCAAAAAAATTATCAGACGAAGAAAAAGAAAAAATTAAGCTTGAGCTTTCAAAAAATTTTAAATCACCACTAAATATAGACTATAAATTTGATCCAAAACTTATAGCTGGACTAGTTATCCAGGTTGGAAGTGTTATGGTTGATACTTCTATCAAAGCAAAATTGAAAAAATTAGAAAAAAATATGGTAGAGGCTTAATATGCAAATTAATCCATCAGAAGTAAAAAAAATTTTAAAAGAACAAATAAAAAAATTTGGAGAAAAAGCAGAAATTTCCGAAGTTGGGCAAGTACTTTCAGTTGGAGATGGTATAGCTAGAGTGTATGGATTAGATAATGCACAAGCAGGTGAAATGGTAGAATTTTCAGGTGGAATAAAAGGCATGGCCCTTAATTTGGAAAGTGACAACGTTGGAGTAGTTATTTTTGGAGATGACAGATCTATTAAAGAAGGAGATGTTGTAAAAAGAACAGGAGCAATTGTAGATACTCCAGTAGGTAAAAGTCTATTAGGCCGGGTAGTTGATGCGCTAGGTAATCCTATCGATGGAAAGGGTGAGTTAGATAAAAAATTAGAAAGAAAAAGAGTTGATGTAAAAGCCCCAGGAATCATTCCAAGACAATCAGTTAATCAACCAATGCAAACAGGATTGAAGTCTATAGATAGTTTAATTCCAGTTGGAAGAGGTCAGCGGGAACTAATTATTGGTGACAGACAAACTGGAAAAACTGCAGTTGCTATAGATACAATAATTAATCAAAAAGAAATAAATAAATCAGGTGATGAAAAAGAAAAATTATATTGTATTTATGTTGCGATTGGTCAAAAAAGATCTACTGTTGCCCAAATTGTCAAAACTTTAGAAGATGCTGGTGCAATGGAATATACAACTATTGTTTCGGCTACTGCGTCTGATCCAGCTCCGCTTCAATTCTTAGCTCCTTATACTGGATGTACAATGGGTGAATATTTTAGAGATAATGGAATGCATGCATTAATTGTTTACGATGATTTATCAAAACAAGCTGTAGCTTATAGACAAATGTCTCTTTTATTAAGAAGGCCACCAGGAAGAGAAGCCTACCCTGGAGATGTATTTTATCTTCATAGTAGATTACTCGAAAGATCTGCAAAACTTAATGATGATCATGGTGGAGGATCTCTCACAGCGCTTCCAATAATAGAAACACAAGCTGGAGACGTTTCAGCTTATATTCCAACGAACGTAATTTCTATTACAGATGGACAAATTTTTTTAGAAACAGAATTATTTAATCAAGGAATAAGACCAGCAGTTAACGTAGGTCTTTCAGTATCAAGAGTTGGTTCAGCAGCACAAACTAAGGCTATGAAAAAAGTAGCGGGTTCAATTAAATTAGAATTAGCACAATATAGAGAAATGGCAGCATTTGCCCAGTTTGGTTCAGATTTAGACGCTTCAACACAAAAATTACTAAACAGAGGTTCAAAACTTACTGAACTTTTAAAACAAGACCAATATTCCCCTATGGCAGTAGCTCAACAGGTAATCGCAGTATTTTCAGGAGTAAGAGGTTTTTTAGATGACGTAGAATTAAGTGAGATTAAAAATATTGAAAAACAAATTTATGAGGAAGTTAAATCTTCAAGTCCAGAAATTATAGATAGTATTAATACTACAGGAAAATTAGATGATGAAACAGATAAAAAATTAACTTCAATTATAGAAAAATTTAAAAAAAAATAATTAAATTATGCCTAGTTTAGATGATTTAAAAAAAAGAATTTCAAGTGTTAAATCAACACAAAAAATTACTAAAGCGATGAAAATGGTTGCTGCAGCTAAATTAAGAAGAGCGCAAGAAAGCGCAGAAAAAGGCAGACCATACTCAGAGAAAATGAATAATATAATTCTAAATTTAAGTAAATCAGTTACGGATAAACAAAGTGCCTCAAAATTTTTAGTAGGTACGGGTAAAGAAAATACTCATTTATGTGTAATAATTACTGCTGACAAAGGTTTGTGTGGAGGATTTAATACAAATATATGCAGAAAGGCCAAAAATTATTTTGAAAAAATATTGAAAGAAGGAAAGACACTCAAAATTTTTACCGTTGGATCAAAAGGACACGATCAATTAAAAAGAACTTACGGACGTTATGTAGTGGAGAAAATAAATTTTAAAGGTTTTAAATCAATTACTTTTAAAGAAGCTGAATTAGTTAGTGATAAAATTATTAAATTATTTAACGATTCCCAGTTTGATGTTTGTAAAATATTCTATAATCAATTTAAAAACGTAATGACGCAAATTCCTCAAATTCAGCAAATAATACCTATGGAAAACAAAAAAAATGAAGAAAATAAAGTTTCAGATAATTTTTATGAATTTGAACCAGAAGAAAATGAAATTTTAGAAAATTTACTGCCAAGGAATATAGCTACACAAATTTTTAAAGCATTTCTAGAAAATGCTGCCAGTGAACAAGGTTCTAGAATGACTGCCATGGATAGTGCAACACGTAATGCTGGAGAATTAGTAGATAAATTAACAATAACTTATAACAGAAGTAGACAAGCAGTGATAACAAAAGAGCTTATAGAAATAATATCAGGAGCAGAAAGTTTATAGTATGGAAAAAAAATTTGGAAAAGTTGCGCAAATAATTGGAGCAGTAGTAGATGTTGAATTTGAAGGTCAATTACCAGAGATTTTGACAGCGTTAGAATGTGATAATTCAGGAAATAGACTTGTATTGGAAGTGGCTCAACATTTAGGAGAGTCCAGTGTAAGAACAATTGCAATGGACAGCACAGAAGGTCTTAAAAGAGGAGATAAGGTTGTAAATACTGGAGCTCCTATTCAAGTTCCAGTCGGACCAGAAACTTTAGGTAGAATAATTAATGTCATTGGAGAACCAATTGATCAAAAAGGAAAAATTTCAACAAAAGAAAACTGGCCTATCCATAGAGATGCTCCAAAATTTACAGACCAATCAACAGAAAGTGAGATATTAGTTACAGGAATTAAGGTTGTAGATTTACTTGCACCTTATTCAAGGGGAGGAAAGATAGGTCTTTTTGGAGGTGCATGAGTTGGCAAAACAGTAATTATAATGGAATTAATTAATAATATTGCAAAAGCACATGGAGGATTCTCAGTTTTTGCAGGAGTAGGAGAAAGAACTAGAGAAGGTAATGATTTATACCATGAGATGATGGAGTCAGGAGTAATTAAACCTGATGGAAAAGGTTCCAAAGCAGCACTAGTTTATGGACAAATGAATGAACCACCAGGTGCACGTGCTAGAGTAGCTTTAACTGGCTTAACTGTTGCAGAATATTTTAGAGATAAAGAAGGTCAAGATGTTTTGTTCTTTGTAGATAATATATTTAGATTTACTCAAGCTGGATCGGAAGTTTCGGCACTTTTAGGGAGAATTCCATCTGCCGTTGGATATCAACCAACGTTAGCAACTGATATGGGAAATTTACAGGAAAGAATTACGACAACAAATAAAGGTTCTATAACTTCAGTTCAAGCAATTTATGTACCTGCTGACGATTTAACTGATCCCGCACCAGCAACATCCTTTGCACACTTAGATGCTACTACAGTTTTATCAAGACAAATAGCAGAGTTAGGAATCTATCCTGCTGTAGATCCTTTAGACTCAACATCTAGAATTTTAGATCCTAGAATAGTTGGAGAGGAACATTATAGAGTTGCACGTGATGTACAAAAAATTTTGCAAAGCTACAAATCATTGCAAGATATAATTGCAATATTAGGAATGGACGAACTTTCAGAGGAAGATAAATTAACCGTAGCAAGAGCAAGAAAAATTCAAAAGTTTTTATCTCAACCATTTTTTGTTGCAGAAGTCTTTACCGGATTCCCTGGTAAACTTGTAGACTTAGAAGCAACAATAAAAGGTTTTGATGCTATCTGTAAAGGTGAGTATGACCATTTGCCAGAAAATGCTTTTTATATGGTAGGCACTATAGAAGAAGCTGTTGAAAAAGCTGAGAAAATGGCAAAAGAAGTAGCAGCATAATGAATGATAATTTTAATGTTGAAATAATTAGTCCTGAAAAAATCGTTTTTTCAGAAAATATTTCTATGGTAACTTTTCCTTCATACGAAGGTGATATGAGCATTTTAAAAGACCATATCCCATTGATATCTTTCTTAAGACCAGGAATAATTCTAATAAAGAAAACTGATGAAAGTTTTGAAGAATTTTTTGTAGAAGATGGAACAGTTGAATATTTTAATAATAGTTTAGTTATATTATCGAGTACTGCAGTACAGAAAAAAAGTTTATCTAAAGAGTTTCTAGAAGTTTTAAGTAAAAAAATAAATGATGAATTATTAAAAGAAGATATTACAGATCACGATCGTTATATTTTAAATCATAAACTAGATGTAGTAAATCAAATTAATATTTAATATAATTTTAAGTTAGTTAATTTTTTTTCTAATTCTCGATATACTTCTACTTTAAAATTAACAGCGACATCAGTTAACTCAGATACTTTAATCCATTTCCAGTCTAAAAACTCAGGTTTTTTTGTGTTAATATTTATTTCATTATTTTTTCCAATAAATTTCATAATAATCCATTTTTGCTTTTGACCTCTATACTTTCCTTTCCAAATTTTACCTAAAAGATTTTTTGGTAATTCATAAGTTAACCAACCATCTAATTGTTTTATTATTTCTACACTTTTTACACTAGTCTCTTCTTCTAATTCCCTTTTAGCTGCATGAATAAAATCTTCATTTTTATTAATACCACCTTGTGGCATTTGCCAACGATTATTCTTATGATTATCGATTCTTTTTCCAACTAAAATTTTATTTTCATCATTTAATAAAATTATCCCAACACCTAATCTTAAAGGCAAAGTGTTCACATCTTTCATTATTTTTAACCGTTAAATAATTTAATCGCGTAATTAAGTTGGTTATCTGTTGTAGTATTAATCAAAAAATCATCTCCTTCTTCTATTATTTTTATATCTGGAGATACACCTATTTCTGAAATTGATTTTCCTGATGGTAAATAATATTTTGAAATAGTTAATCTAATCGCACCTCTGTTTTTTAATGGTATTATAGATTGGACGGAACCTTTTCCAAACGTAGTTTCTCCAACTAAGATTGCTCTTTTATGATCTTGTAATGCCCCAGCCACTATTTCTGAAGCCGAAGCTGAGCCATTGTTAATCAGAACTATTAAAGGTTTACCTTGAATTTTATCACCATTTTTTGCAAAAAATTTTCTATTTTCTCTACTCTTTCTTCCTCTTGTTGAAACTATTTCCCCATCTTCAAGAAAAAAGTCAGAAATTCTTACAGCTTGGGAAAGTAGTCCTCCTGGATTATTCCTTAAATCAAAAACATATCCTAATAAGTTTTCATTTTTTTCTAAGTTACTAATTTGTTTTTTTAGTTGAGTATCACTATTTTCATTAAAAGCTCTCAACCGAAGATAACCAATATTTTTACCAATTATTTCTGAGACTACGGATTGTATTTCTATTACCTCTCTTATTATTTTTACTTTCTTAGCTTTTTTTAAACCTTTTCTTCTAATAGTTATCTCAATAGGTGAACCTACAGGACCACGCATTAGGTTTACTGCTTCCATCAAACTTTTTCCCTGCACCTGATCTCCATTTATTTTCACAATATAATCACCTGACTTTATTCCAGCTTTAGCAGCGGGTGTATCATCAATTGGAGCTATAACTTTTACTACTCCTGCTTCCATGCTAACTTCAATTCCGAGTCCACCAAATTCTCCACTTGTTTCAGTCTGCATTTCATCAAAAATTTCTGGATTCATATAAGCAGAGTAAGGATCTAAAGATTGCAAAACTCCATTGATAGCAGAATCCATAACTTCTGATTGATCTATTTCAGTCACATATTCGTTTTGTATTTTTTCAAGCACTTCACTAAAGAGATCAATTTTTTCATACAAAGTATCAACATTTTGTGAATATGCTATGTTAAACACATTAAGTATAAGTGCACTTAAATTTATCAAAATAATTTTTTTTATCATATCGTTACTCTTTCTTTAGGTATCAACTCAGACCACATTCTCTCTAAGTTATAAAATTTTCTTTTTTCTGGATGAAAAATATGAATAATTATATCTTTAGCATCAATCAGTTTCCACTCATTACTATTTTTTCCTTCCAAATGACAGTTGTCAAATCCTTTCTGTTTAAGTTTATCCATTAAAATTTCAGCTAAGGCCTGTATATGCCTTGAAGAGTTGCCGCTTGCAATAATCATAAAATCTGCAATTGAGGTTTTATCTCTTAACTCAATTGTTTTTATGTCTATTGCTTTATTATCATTTAAGGCATTTTCTATCTCTTCTTTTATTTTTTTTATTTCATTTATTTGCATATTTTTATTTTATCAAAATTTTCTAATTAATGAAGATGAAATATTTATTTTTTTTCCAGGAATATAAAACCAGTCTGTTTTTTTTAGTTTTTTTGAGGCGATAGACTTTAAGGATGAACTTGAATAATTTGATCTTGAAAAAACAACTAGTTTTGCAAAGTCAGGAATCTTTTTCCAATTTTTCCATTTGTGAAAATTAACCAAATTATCAGCACCCATTAGAAAGTATAATTCTGCCTTTTTATTTTTTTTTTTTAAAAATTTTAACAAATTAAATGTACTATAAGTTCTTATATTATTATCAATGTATTTGACAAAAATTTTTTTTTCTTTATTAGTTATCTTTTTTGATAAATTAATTCTCATATTTCTGCTTAAATAAGGTTTTTTTTTGAGTGGATTATGTTTTGTAACAATCCATAATATTTTATCCAATTTAAGTTTTTTTAGTGCAAGCTTTGAAATGTGTAGATGACCTATATGGGGAGGATCAAATGTACCACCCAAAATACCAATTTTATTATAGTTTTTTTTTAATTTTTTTTGCAAAAATTATTTCCTTATTTGACCTTTGCCTTCTACTATATATTTATAAGTAGTCAGTTGATCAAGTCCTACCGGGCCTCTTGGATGTAGTTTGCCAGTTGATATTCCTACTTCAGCACCAAATCCAAATTCACCACCGTCGGCAAATTGAGTAGATGTATTATGCATAGCTATCGAGCTATTTATACTTGAAACAAACTTTTTAGCATTTTTCTTATTTTTTGTTATTATTGAATCTGTATGAAAAGTACCGTGTCTATTAATATGATTAATAGCATCATCTAATCCATTTACATGCTTTACAGATATTGTAGGTGAAAGGTATTCCGTATCCCAATCTTTTGTAGAAGCATCTAAAGCATTACCAGAAAAATATTTTTTTATTTTTTTATCAGCAATTATTTTACATCCAATTTTAGATAATTCTTTCAATATCGGATTACAATGAGTTTTTAAACATTTTACATCTATTAATAATGTCTCTGCTGCTCCACAAATACTAAAGTTTCGCATTTTAGCATTTTTGACAATTTTGATAGCCATACTTAAATCAGCATCGCAATCTATATAAACATGACAAATACCCTCTAAGTGCCCAATTACGGGTACACTAGATTTTTTTTGAACTTTTTTTACTAAACTTTTCCCACCTCTTGGAATAATGATATCAATATATTTTTTCATTTTACCTAAAAGATAATCAACATTATTTCTTCCTTTTTTTTTTATAAATTGCACACAATTTATATTGCAATTATTTTTTGCCAATGCTTTTCTAAATAAATTTACTAATATTTTATTAGAGTGATAAGCTTCAGATCCTCCACGCAAAATTACTGGATTGCCAGTTTTAAAACATAAAGCAGAAACATCTGATGTTACATTTGGTCTGCTCTCATAAATAATGCCAATAACTCCAATTGGTATAGTAATCTTTTTTATTGATAGTCCATTAGGTCTTTTCCAAGAAGCTAAAGTTTTTCCAATTGGATCTTTAAACTTTATAATTTCTTCGATTGATTTAATCATACTAGAAATTTTTTTATTATTTAATTCAAGTCTATTAATATTGTTATTTTTTGCTGCTAATAAATCCTTTTTATTGGCTTTTAAAATTAATTTTGAATTTTTTTTAATATAATTACGGAATGTTTGTAAAACTGAATTTTTTTTTGATATACTTAAATTATTGATACTATTATGAGCACCAATGGCTTTCTTTCCTATGCTTTCCATATATAAATTTTTATTCATTTTATATTTTTAAATTTTTGCTAGATCATCTTTGTGAATAATTTCTTCTCTGCTAGCGTATCCTAGTATTTTTTTGATTTCCTTACTATGAAAACCTTTTATTTTATCTATTTCATATGATGAGAAAGAAGCCAAACCTCTAGCACATTCAATATTATTTTGATCTTTTACTATTATATGATCGCCTTTTTCAAAGATCCCGTTAATTTTTTTTACACCAGCAGGAAGTAAACTTTTACCATTATTAATAGCTTTAATAGCTCCAAAATCTATAATTACTTCACCTTTAGGTGCAACAGAACCAATTATCCACTGTTTTCTGGCGTCTAATTTAGAAATTTTAGGCAAAAACCAAGTGCAATTATTATTTTTAATTATTTTTTTTATTGGATTTAAATAATTGCCATTTGCTATAACCATATAACATCCAGCTAGTTGACATATTTTTGCTGCTTCAATCTTTGTTTTCATTCCACCAGAACCATAAAAATTTTCTTCTTTGCTAGCGTATTTTTCTATATTTTCATCAATTTCTCTCACAGTTTTTATTAATTTAGTATTTTTATTTTTTTTAGGATTATTTGTGTAAAGACCATCAACGTCAGATAATAAAACTAAACAATCTGAACTTATTATTTGGGATACTCTAGATGCAAGCCTGTCATTATCCCCATATTTTATTTCAGTAGTTGCAGTTGTATCATTTTCATTAACTATAGGGACAATTCCCATATTCAATAAGTTATCAATAGTACGTTTTGCATTTATCGATCTTCTTCTTTGTTCAGTATCATCTAAAGTTAATAAGATTTGAGATATTTTAATTTTATTTTTATCAAAAATTTTTTTATAAAAATTCATAAGCTCAATTTGCCCAATTGAGGCAATAGCTTGACTTTTATCTACTTTTAAACCTCCTTTTTTAATTTGAAGATATTCGCAGCCTAAGGCGATAGCTCCAGAGGAAACAATAACTACCTTCTTTTTTTTTCTAATAAGAAATTTAATATCCTGAACAAAGTTCTCAAGCCATTTTTTCTTTGGCTTTCCTTTTTTGTCAATTATTATTGATGAACCTATTTTAATAACAATTTTTTTTGATCTATCTATATACATTGTTAACCATTATTTTTTTTATATTAACCAAGCCTTTATTAGTTAATATAGAAATTTTATAAACATTTTTTCTTATCTTTTTTTTAAAATTATTTATTTTTGTATTAATAATATCTTGGTTAAGTAAATCAGTTTTATTAAATATTATAATTTCTTTCTTTTTAATCAGATTTTTACTATATTTTAATAATTCTTTTCTTATATTAAGGTAGTTTTTTAATATGTTTTCGTCTGTTATATCAATTAAATGAATTAAACTTTTGCATCTTTCTATATGCCTTAAAAATTTATAACCTAAACCTACACCTTCATGTGCACCTTCAATTAATCCTGGAATATCAGCCATTGTTACCTCTTTATCAGCATACATAGTAACTCCAAGGTTTGGGTTAAGCGTAGTAAAGGGATAGTTAGCAATTTTAGGTCTAGCTTTTGTTAACGCTGACAGTAAACTCGATTTACCTGCATTTGGCATTCCTATAATACCAATGTCAGCTATCACTTTAAGTTGTAACCATATCCAAAAGTTTTCCCCTTCAGATCCATCAGTTTTTTTTCTAGGTGCACGGTTAGTAGAACTTTTAAATCTTACGTTGCCTAAACCTTTTCTTCCTCCTTTAGCTAAAACTATTTTTTGTCCTGCTTTTTTTAAATCTTCTATTAATGTATTATTATCTTCCTCGAAAATTTGGGTTCCTACTGGAACTTTTAAAATTAGATCTTTTCCTGATTTGCCAGATTTTTTTTTACCCATTCCATTTTGACCTCTTTCAGCTTTAAAATGTTGTTGAAATCTAAAATCTATAAGTGTATTTAAATTTTCTTCCGCTACGAGAATTACAGAGCCACCATCACCACCATCGCCTCCATCTGGACCACCAAATTCGATAAATTTTTCTCTCCGAAAACCAGCTGATCCTGATCCACCGTGCCCTCCTTTAACAAAAATTTTTGCTTGATCTAAAAATTTCATAACTTATAAATAATTAAGTTGATTTTTTAATTTGTAAGAAATTAGCTGGGGATAACAGAAACAAATGTTCTGTTTAATTTAGAGGTTTTAAATTGTACTTTTCCTTTTATTAAAGAAAATAGTGAATGATCTTTTCCCATACCCACATGATCACCAGGGTGTACTTTTGTACCTCTTTGTCTTACAATAATATTTCCAGGCATTACTAATTGACCACCATACCTTTTTACACCAAGACGTCTACCGGCGCTATCTCTCCCGTTCCTTGATGATCCACCTGCTTTTTTTGTTGCCATATTTAATATCCTAAAATAATTCTATCACTTATTTTTTTTAGTTAAAGGTTTTTTTTTTATTCTCTTTTTCTTCAATTTTTTTTACTGATTTTTTAATTTTAAGCTCTTTTTCTTGTTTTACTTCTTTTGCTATTTTAATTTGTTCTTTTCTAACTTGTTCACCTTTTACAATTTTTTTACTTAAAACTTTTTCTGGTTGCGCTTCAGCAATTACTTTTCCATCTTTAGAAAAAATTTTAGTTATTCTAATTAAAGATATTGGTTGCCTATGACCATATTTTTTTCTTGAATTTTTTCTTCTTCTTTTTTTAAATACTAGTATAGTTCTATTTTTGGTATTTTTTAGAATCTTAGCTTCAACTTTCGCACCTTCGATATTTGGATTACCTATTTGAGTAGTTTTATCATCGTTCAAAAATAGAACGTTTTTGAACTCTACAATTTTTCCTTCGTCATCGTTAAGCTTTTCAATCTTAAGAATCTCACTTGCTGATACTTTATATTGCTTACCACCTGTTTGTATAACTGCGAAAGACATAGTTTTAATTTCATATTGGAAATAATCGCAATATAGCTTCATAACTTGTCATGTCAAGTTATAAGAACTATTAAAAACAGTCTTTTAAATCTCTAACTTTCTTAAAAACTTTAAAATCCTCTTGGTTTTGCATATTTAATTTAAATTGCAGGTCTTTTTGATCACATCTAAGAAAAATGTTGGATTTTAACTCATCTTCTAAGGTAGTCGGGATTGTGGGTAAATAATTTGATCTCAATTTTTTAATTTTCTCAAAATGTTTCTTTAAATTTAAATTTTCTGGATCATATTTCATACAAAATTCTGCATTCTTATAAGTATATTCATGGCCACAATAAATTTTTGTATCTATAGGAAGTTTTTTAATTTTATTTAAAGATTCTAACATTTGTTTATGAGTGCCTTCAAAAATTCGACCACAACCAAGAGAGAATAGCGTGTCACCAGTAAAAGCAATTTTTTCTTTTTTGAAGAAGAAACATATGTGACCAGATGTATGACCTGGAATATGTAGTACTTTTACTAAGGAATTTCCAAATTTCCAATCTTCTTCATTTTTAAGTTTAATATCTATACCAGGAATTCGATCTTTATCACCATGGAAACCAAGTACCTTGGCATTGTATAATTTTTTTAATTCTAGATTTCCTCCAATATGATCAAAGTGATGATGTGTATTTAATATATAGTTTAATTTTAGTTTTTCTTTTTTAAGAAAAGAAATAATAGGAGCCGATTCAGAAGGATCTACTACACCAACAGTTTTAGAATTATTATCGTTAATTATATATGCATAATTATCTGATAGACATGGTATAGCTGTTATTTTCATAAATAGTTATTGTATAAGAAATATTCCTAATTCGGAAAAAATATTTTTATAGTTCATATTATTTTTGTTAATTTCTGAAACTTTTTCGTTTGTTAAACATAGAGATCTATTAATTTTTATTTTTTTATCATTGCAAAAATTAACAAAATCTTGAATTGTACACATATGTAAGTTTTTAGTGTTATACCATTGATATGGTAAATTTTTAGTTATCGGCATTGTTCCTTTTAATAATAAATGTAAACGTATTTTCCAATATCCGAAATTAGGAATTGTAACAATTGTTTGTTTTCCAACTCTAAGTAGTTGTTTCAAAACTTCCTCAGGGCGAAGAAAAGCTTGAAGAGTTTGGCTTAATACTATGTAATCGAAAGAATTAGCTGGAAACTGTATTAATTCTTTTTCAGCATCACCTTCAATAACAGATAAACCTTTAGATAGACATATTTGAACAAGTTCCTTTTTTCTTTCTAATCCTCTAACATCATTTTTTTGCTTTGATTTTAAATATTCCATAAGAGTGCCATCTCCACAGCCTATATCTAATACACGTTTATTATTTTGTATTATTTGAGAAATTGCTTTAAATTCATTTTTCATTATTAAAATCACTATAGTTAGAACCAAGAAATTCACTTAAGGTTTTTAGAAATTTAGGAACATTTAACAAAAATGAATCATGACCTTTATCCGAATCGATCTCAACAAATCCAACGTTAGCTCCACAGGCATTTAGAGCAATAACAATTTCCTTATTTTCACTTGTTGGATAAAGCCAATCTGATGAAAATGAAATTATGCAAAATTTAGATTTGGTATTTTTAAAAGCTAGAGATAAATTTCCATTAAATTGTTTTTCTAAATCAAAATAATCCATTGCTCTAGTTATATACAAGTAACTATTTGCATCAAATCTATCAACGAAAGTTGCACCTTGGTAACGAAGATAACTTTCTATTTGAAAATCTGCATCAAAACCAAATTTAAGGCTTCCTTTATCTTGTAATTTTCTTCCAAATTTCTCTTGCAAACCTTGTTTTGATAGATATGTAATGTGAGCTGCCATTCTTGCAACTGCTAAACCTTTATCTGGTGTTAAATTTTCATTTTTCCAATTTGGATCAGCCATAATTGCTTGTCTACCCAATTCATTTAATGCAATATTTTGAGCAGAATGACTTGCACTACAAGCTATGGGAATAGCACAATATGCTAATTCAGGATATAAAGAAGCAAACTGTAATACTTGCATACCTCCCATTGAGCCGCCAACTATAGAAAGCAATTTATCAATTTTTAAGTGTTTAAGTAAATAAGATTGAGCTCTAACTATATCCCTTATTGTTATTACAGGAAAAGTGGTTCCAAATTTTTTATTAGTTTCTTTGTTTATTTCTTTTGGACCAAAACTTCCCATACATCCACCCAACACATTTGCGCAGATAACAAAATATTTATTTGTATCTATTGCTTTCCCAGGACCTACGGCAAATGTCCACCAACCTTCTCTTTTAGTAACTGGATTTAAATTAGTTACAAACTGATCACCAGTTAAAGCATGAAAAACAAGAATGGCATTACTTTTATTTTTGTTTAATGCTCCATACGTTTCATAGGCAAGTGGAAAATCTTTAATCGTTTTTCCACAATCAAGCTTAAGTGAGTCGTTTATAATTAATTTTTTTATGTTTTTATTTTCTTTATTCATATTTCAAAAAAAAACCCAGCTAAACTGGGTTAAAAACCTTTTTAGCTGTTTTTTTTAAGCGCTCGCAATTAAGTTAAATCAGCGCAACTTTTATGTACTAAAAACCACGAGTTTTGTCAATTTCATCTGTATTTATTTTGCCACAAAAATACTTATATAGTATTCATCAGTACAATTTATATATTAATAAAATGACATTTTTTCCAAAACCAAGAAATATAAACGTTGAGAGGTATATTGGGGGTTTATCAAAATTAAAAAATATTAAAAAACCGATAAAACTATCTGCGAACGAATCTGCCTTGGGGCCTAGCCCAAAAGCAATTCGTGCACTTGAAAAAGATAAGTATAAAATCTTAAAGTATCCAGAGTCGGATTCAGATTCTTTGAGATTGTGTTTGTCTAAAAAATTTAAAATTGATCCAAAAAGAATTATTTGTGGATCAGGTTCAGATCAAATATTTGATTTAACATGTAAAGTATTTTTAAAACCTGGAGATGAAGTAATTGTAACTGAATTTGGTTTCATAATGCATAGAATATATGCATTACTTCATAATGCTAAAGTTATTTTAGCAAAAGAAAAAAATTTTAAAGCCTCCGTAGATGAGATATTAAAAAAAGTAACTAAAAAAACAAAGATTATTTTTATAGCAAATCCAAATAATCCTACAGGTACTTATTTATCAAAAAAGGAAATTTTGATTTTAAGAAAAAGACTTAGAAGCAATATACTTCTAGTTATAGATGACGCCTATTTTGAATACATTCAAAAAAAAGGTTTTGCTTCTGGATTAGAAATTTTCCCAAATCCATCAAATGTTTTAATTACAAGAACTTTTTCTAAAATTTATGGTTTAGCAGGTTTAAGGTTAGGTTGGGGCTATTCTTCAAAAAAAATAATTAATTCCATGTATGAAGTTAAGCCTCCATTTAATATCAATAGAGTTGCTTTAGCTGCAGGTATAGCAGCTATTAAAGATACTAAATGGGTTAACAAAGCAATAGATTTTAATAAAGAATGGTCTAAAAAAATATATTCTGTCTTAAAAGATTGTAAAATTAGTTCAAATGAACCAAGTGCAAATTTTTTTTTATTAAATTTTGATAAAACAAAAATTAATTCAAATGTAGCTTTTAAAAAATTATCCAAAAAACGTTTGATACTTAGACAAATGAAACAGTATAAAATAAATAATTCTTTAAGATTAACAATTGGAAATAAAAAAGCAAACCAACACTTTATTAAATCAATAAGGAGTATATTAAAATAATGTTTAAAAAAATATGTATAATTGGATGTGGTTTGATTGGATCTTCTTTAGCTAAAGCTATAAAAAAAAATAATATTTCAGATTTAGTTGTTTCTTCTAATAGATCAGATTGGGTGAATAAAAAAGTAATAGAGTTGAAAATAGTTGACGAAGCAAGTGAAGATACTAAAAAAATGGTGGAGGATTCAGACTTAATTATAATTGCCGCCCCTTTAAGCAGTTATCAAGATATAATTTTGAAAATAAAAAATTCTTTTAAGGATGGAGCTATATTAACTGATGTTGGCTCAGTTAAAGAAGGTATAATGAATTTAGTTGAAAAAAATGTTCCAAAAAATATATCTTGGATACCATCTCATCCAATAGCGGGTACAGAAGATAGTGGCCCCGAGTCTGGATTTGCAGAACTTTTTGTGAATAGATGGTGTATTTTAACTCCAAGCAGTAATTCAAAAAAAAATGATATTAAATTAGTAGAAAGATTTTGGAAAAAAATAGGTAGTAAAGTTGATATAATGGATGTGACAAAACATGATTATATTTTATCAATTACAAGTCATTTACCTCATTTGATAGCTTATAATATTGTAACTACATCACTTAATATTCAGGATGAGAAAGAAGCAAATATCGTAAAATATAGCGCTGGTGGATTAAGAGATTTTACAAGAATTGCAGCTTCTAATCCCATAATGTGGAGAGATATTTTTATAGAAAATAAAAAAAATACTTCAAAAATGATTGATATTTTTATAGAAAATTTAGAAGATTTGAAGAAAGCTATAGAAAATGAAGATGAAAAAAAATTAGAAAAGATCTTTAATAGAACAAAAAAAATTAGAAAAGAAATTATAGAAGCTGGGCAGGATGTTAAAAAACCTGACTTTGGAAGAAAATAATTTTAAGAAATTTTTTCGATTTCTTCATAAATTTCATCTTCTAAAGTTTTTATAAATTCATTTTTACTTAATCCAGGCTTAATAGGCTTTAAAAAAGATATTGTTATACTACCTGGATACTTTAAAAAACTATTTTTTGGCCATACATTTCCTGAGTTTAAAGCTACAGGAACACATGGAATATTTAATGCTTCATATATTCTTCCAACACCTTTTTTAAAAGGAATTTTTTCTTTTACTTTTACTCTTGTGCCTTGAGGAAATATTAGAAGAGGTCTATCTTCACTTTTTATTATGGACGCAACTCTATCAAAAAAATTAAGATTATCTTTTGTTGTTGTGTCTCTCACAATTTCAATTGATTTTATTTTTTTCAAGTAAAGTCCAAATAATGGAATTTTTAAAAGTTCTTTTTTTAAAATAAAAACTGGATATCTCAAGACACTTTGTAAAGCAAAAGTTTCAAACATTGATTGGTGAGCAGATGCTACAAAGTATTTTTCTGTATTAGGAATATTATCCTTACCTTTAAATACTACATTTGTATTTAAAATAATTTTAGTGATAAAAATTACATAGTGACCCAAAAATTTTCCAAAAGTTAAAGTGAATTTTTGAGGCAAAAATAAAGTCGGTATCGCAATTAAAAATATAAAAATAATTCCCGTATATAAAAATATATTGAATAATAATGATTTAAAAAACAACATTTGTATTAGGTTAAATTAATTGTTAACTAAATTTTCTAAGGTTTGTCTTTTTCTAATTAATTTATGTTTAGAACCAAGTACTGCAACTTCAGCAATAAATGGTCTCATATTATAATTAGATGATAATGCACTACCATAAGCCCCAACATCTAATATACCCACATAGTCACCTTCGTTAATTCGCGAAAATCTTTTTTTATTTAAAAATTTATCTGAACTTTCACATACAGGACCAACGAACTCAATATTTTTCATTAAATTTTTACCATTTTTTTTAAGTGGAATAATTTGATGTTGAGCATTGTATAAAGCTGGCCTCATTAAATCATTCATGCCTACATCTAATATAATAAAATTTTTATTTTTATTTTTTTTAATATAAATAATTTTAGTAATTAATATGGCTGTATCAGCAATAATAAACCTACCGGGTTCAAAAATAATTTTCACCTCTTTATCTTTAATGAAATTTTCTACTTCCTTAGCGTACTCATATAAGTTTAATTTTTTTTGGTTATTTGTATAAGAAATTCCCATACCACCTCCAAGATCTATAAACTTAAACTTTATTTTAGTTGTGTTAATTATCTTATTTATAATAGTTAATACTTTTTTAAATGGTTTTACATCTGTTATTTGACTTCCAATATGAACACTAATTCCATCTAATCTTAAACCTTTCATTTTTTTAATTTTTTTAATCAAATTTATAAAATCATTATATGAAAGACCAAACTTTTCATCTTTTCCACCAGTAGATATTTTTTTATGTGTTTTTCCTGTTACGTTAGGATTTAGTCTTATCCCCACAGAAGTAACTTTAGAAAAATTTTTTGAAATTTTATTTATTAAAATAGCTTCACTTTCTGACTCAATATTTATTAAAAGCACCTTTTTTGTAATTGCTTTTTTAATTTCCTCTTCTGATTTACCAATACCAGAAAATACGATTTTGTTTGGGTTAATTCCCGCTTTTATTGCTTTTAATAATTCTCCAATAGAAACAACGTCCGCGCCTGATCCCATTTTTTTTAATTCTTTAAGCAAAAATAAATTTGAATTAGATTTTACTGAAAAACATATAATTGGTTTAATTCTTTCAAATGCACTTTTAAAATTATAATAATTATTTCTTAACTGCGAAATCGAGTAGCAATAAAATGGAGTTTTATAATTTTTTGCTAAACTAGGCGTCGATATATTTTCAATATGAAGAATTTTTTTTTTAAGTTTAATGTAATTCATTATTTTTTAGCTATATATTTTTTTACTATCAAGTTCTGAATACTTATATTCAGGACTACTTTTTTTTCCGCAAGCTACACAAACTGTACATATAAAGATAATTATTAATATTTTTTTCATTATTTAAACTCTCGCTTATATTTCGATATCATTTTTTTTATATTTTTAAAAGAAGTACCGCCATAAGAAGATTTAATATTTACTGAATTTTTAACATCAAATACTTCCATTACATTTTTACTTATATTTTTTTCTATTTTTTTTATTTCCTCAAAATTTAATTCATTCAATTTCTTGCTTTTTTTCTCTGCATAATTTACTAGTTTACCCGAAATTTTATAAGCCTCTCTAAATGATAAATTATTATTTTTTACAAGATAATCAGCAAAGTCCGTTGCTGTAGTATATCCTTCGTTAGATAAAAAAAGCATTCTTTTTTTATTAGGAGTTAAAGCTAAAATAAGTTGGCTAGTAATTATAATTGAACCCAAAAGTGTATCATAACTTGTAAATACTAAAGCTTTGTCTTCTTGCATATCTTTAAAATATGATAGTGGCAAACCTTTCATAATAGTTAGCATTGATTGTAATGTACCAAAGTTTCTTCCTACTCTCGCTCTGATCAATTCTGCGGGATCCGGATTTTTTTTTTGTGGCATAATAGAAGATCCAGTAAGCATTTTGTCATTAAATTTAATAAGATTGAATATATCAGAATTCCATATAATTAGTTCTTCAGCTAATCTAGATATGTGGACTGCACAAATTGATGCTGAAGATAAAAAATCTAAAGCAAAATCTCTATCTGAAACTGTATCAATTGAATTACCAGTAGGTTTTTTAAAACCTAACTTTTTAGAAGTAAAATTTCTATCAATTTTATAGGAAGTACCAGAAAGAGCACCAACACCTAAAGGGCACTCATTTATATATTCAATATTGTTCGAAAATCTTTTTATATCTCTTTTAAACATTTCAACATAAGCTAACAAATAATGTGCAAATGAAATTGGTTGTGCATTTTTTAA
>MDSV01048427.1_pt1 | contig 21704 bp, 17 predicted proteins | sample 810851 | NCBI WGS metagenome assembly MDSV01 (sample SAMN05326640, study PRJNA326480) | marine metagenome | isolation source: seawater | place: Atlantic Ocean: North East | collected 2012 | reverse complement strand
TTACCGTTACCAAAGGTATCAGCATTGTATTTTTCATTAAAGTATGTTGATGATGTTTGTATCGGGAAGCTCCAACTTCGTACATACAGAAACCCACGTGAATTAAAAACATGAGCACCACTGTGATCCAGTAGTAGAATTCTGTAAATATGGTCGTCAATGCACCAAGTTCGTCAGTCATTTTAAACCTCCATTTGTTTAAACAAATTATATTTATCTTATTTATACAAAAAGTTTGTACAATGATAAAAAACCCAATACGTAAAGGATTCTTAAAAAAAATATCAACCTACGGTAGATTTTTTTTAGGTATTAAAATTTTCTATAAGCTTTTTTTAAGTCTACCAAAGGATGATTAGGTGACATTTGAAATTTCACCAAAAGTTCTCTTGCAATCATATCTCTATCTTGTTGATTGTTTGGTAATTTTATTTTTTTTGGTATTGTGACCCATCCGTTTGCATTCCTATCAAAAACAGCAGGTCTGTCTTCTTCGTAACCCATATGTACATCTTCAAGCCAATTTAAATCATCCCATCCCATCGCCTCAATATATTTTTTTAAGAAAGGAGTAATTCTTGAATAATCTGGTAATAAATTGACATCATATCTATAACCGATAGTTTGTCCTATCATCTTTTCTCTAGCAGTCTCTTTTTTTTTACCTAATTGACCTTTGACCACTTTATCTTTTTTTGATTTTTTTTTATTTTTTTTCCCCATATATATTTATATTTTGTGAAAGTCGTCTACTCCAACAGTATGGTTAGTTCCAGAAAGAGGTACTTTTGCTAATGCAGATGCTTCCATTGTTAATGCCGCCATATCCTCTGGTTCTAGCGAGTGAATATTAGTTTTACCACATGCTCTAGCGAGCAACTGGGCTTCTAAAGTCATTGTGTGCAGGTAATTATAAACTCTCAGTGCTGCTTCATCAGGATTTAATCTTTTTCTTAATTTAGGATCTTGCGTAGCTACGCCAACTGGGCAACGTCCTGTATGACAATGATAACAATGACCTGCAGGAACTCCCATTTCTTTTTCAAAGTTAGACTCTGGTATTTCTTTATTGCAATTAAGTGCAATCATTGCTCCAGTTCCTATCGCAATAGCATCAGCTCCTAGTGCAAGTGCTTTTGCCATATCAGCTCCATCTCTTACTCCTCCAGCATATATTAAAGTTACTTTTCCCGTTTTTCCAACATCATCTATAGCTCTTCTAGCCTCTCTTATTGCAGCAATTCCTGGAATACCCGTATTTGCTGCTGCAATATGTGGACCTGCTCCTGTTGAGCCTTCCATACCATCAAGATAAATTGAGTCTGGATCACATTTTGCAGCCATACGAACATCATCATATACTTTTGCTGCACCAAGTTTTAACTGTATAGGTACTTTATTTTTAGTTAATTCTCTTAATTCAGCTACTTTAAGGGCCAAATCGTCTGGTCCTAACCAGTCAGGATGTCTAGCTGGTGATCTTTGATCAATACCAGCCGGTAAAGATCTCATTTCTGCAACTTGGTCAGTTACTTTTTGACCCATTAAGTGACCACCCATACCTACTTTTTGTCCTTGACCAATAAAAACTTCTATTCCATCGGCGAGTTGAGCGTGATGTGGATTAAAACCATATCTAGACTGGATACATTGATAATACCATTTTTCAGAGTATCTTCTTTCATCAGGTATCATTCCACCTTCACCAGAGCAAGTAGCACTTCCCGCCATAGTAGCTCCTCTTGCTAAAGCAGTTTTTGCTTCATATGACAATGCTCCAAAACTCATTCCAGTTATATAAACAGGAATATCTAATTCAATTGGGTTTTCACATCTTGGCCCAATTATTGTTTTAGTTTCACATTTTTCTCTATAACCTTCAATGACGAATCTCGTTAAAGTACCTGGCAAGAATACTAAGTCATCAAATGTTGGAATTTTTTTCATTAATGCCATACCTCGCATTCTATATCTGCCAAGCTGTGCTTTTATATGAATATCATCTATTACTTCAGGGGTAAAAATTGCATTATAGCCTAAAAGACTTTTATTTCTTTTTGAGAATTCTGTTTTGACATCACCATTAGTGTTGCCATTTTTTTTACCATTTTTCTTTTTTTTTGCCATTATATAGCTCCTTTTTTTTCAGTTGGTTCTAATGCGTCATAGTTCCAAAGTTTTTTACCAGATACTACTTTAGTCATTTTAGAAACATCAATATTATGTCCTATTTCAGCGACTTTAAATTTTCTCTTGAGCCAATCCATATCACTTTTTGTCATAGGTGACTCCACCGCATCACTTCCAAATGATCCGATTTTTCCACCTATAAATATTGTGCCATCATACATAGAGTCTCCAAGATTTATTCCAACATCTCCTAAAATTACTATTCTTCCTCTTTGCATCATAAAACCTGTAAATGCTCCCGCATCTCCACCTACGATTATAGTGCCACCTTTTTGATCAATTCCAGTTCTTGCACCAACACTACCCTTGCAAATCAAGTCTCCACCTCTTATTGCTGCTCCAAAACATGATCCAGCATTTTTTTCAATTACAACCTTCCCAGCCATCATATTTTCTGCACATGACCATCCAACTCTTCCATTAATTCTAACTGTTGGACCATCTATCGAGCCTACTCCAAAATAACCTAAACTTCCCTCGAAAATTAAATTTAATTTATTTAATATACCTACACCTAAACTGTGCTTTCCTTGTGGGTTTTTTATAACAATGGTTCCATAACCCTGACTCATCAATTCATCGATTTTTCTATTTGCTTCTTTGCAATCTAAGTCTTTAACGTCAAGATCTGTTCTTTTATTAAAATCTACGTCGTATGTACCCCAATAATAAAAATTTTCCGCCTCATCAGGATTAAAAAATTTTTGCTGAGTTTTTCCTGTAAGAGTCTCCGTATGAAGACCCATGGATTGGGCTTTAGTTTTTTTTTCTGATATTTTTAAATTTGCCATACCTTTACCTCTCCATCAAATGGATCATATGTATCTATTTCTTGTGGAAGTAATGATCTAATAGCTATTTCTTCAGATCCCATAGCAACTAGATCGTCAGACTCATATAATACTAAGGGTTTTGCAGCCATTGTGTCTTTAGCCATTCCTAATGAGTCTTTTGTTGCAACAAAATATGTAAACACACCATCTAAACCGATTAAAGAGTCTTTCATTCCTTCTTCTAAACTAGCGCCATTTCTCATTTTTTCTGCAAGGTATACAGCTATTAATTCAGAGTCACACTCTGACATAAATCTCATTCCTTTATTTTCTAAGATTCTTCTATTATTCCAATAGTTAGTTAACTGACCATTATGAACAACTGAGACATCGCTAAATGGATAACCCCAAAATGGATGAGCTGATTTAATATCAACACCCGACTCTGTTGCCATTCTAGCATGACCAATCGCATGCGTTCCAACTACTTTATCTAAATTATATCTATCACATACCATTTTTGCATTACCAAGGTCTTTAATTACTTCTAAAGACTTACCCATAGAAAGAATTTCTACCCCAGGAATACTCTCAATTTTTTGTGAAAAATTTAACAAATCATCGTTATTGTATTCAATTTCATATCTTAAAGAATACGGCAGGACTCTTTCTTCTTTAATAATTTTTGCACCCATTTCAGAAAGTTGATTTTCAACAATTTTTTTTCTTTCATCATAAACAGATACATCTTCTGCGACGGAGGAACTTCCTTCTCCAACATTTTCTCCAACTTTAACTCTCATGATGAAATTTTTTCCTTCAGTATCACCATATAAAGCATAACCAGTTGAATCTTCCCCTCTATGTTTTAAAGCTTGTAGCATTCCCTGAAGCTCATGACCAACTTTAGAAGATTTTCCTCTATGTATTAAACCAGCAATCCCGCACATATTTTTCCTTTATATTCAAATAATTATGGCAAACAATCTAAATAAGTATCTAGATCCCATTGAGTTGTTGCTCCTAAGAATTTTTCCCATTCATCATTTTTATACCAATGAAAAACTTTATACATTTCATCTGGCATTGCAGACTGAATAACCTTATCCTCAGCTAATCTATCTAAAGCTTCACCCAAGCTTAAAGGTAATTTTTTAACATCTTTTCCAGCTTTTTGAGCCTCATAAATATTTCTCGACTCTGGTTTACCAGGATCAATTTTATCTGAAAGTCCATGGTCCATTGCTTTTAATAGTGCAGCACCCATCAAATAAGGATTATGCATTGAGTCTACTGATCTATATTCAAATCTTCCTGGAGCAGAAACTCTCAATCCACATGTTCTATTTTGGTATCCCCAGTCAGCATAAACAGGAGCCCAAAAACCTTGATCCCATAATCTTCTATATGAATTTACAGTTGACGACCCTATTGCAGTTAAAGCAGGCAAGTGTTTCATAATACCACCAATTGACATTAATCCAACTTTTCCAGGTAACTGCACATCTTTTGTATCGGGCAAAAATGTATTAGTTCCACCTTCCACATATGTGAAAACTTCTTCAACACCAGGAAGTTTTTTATGACCAAGTTTATTAAGAACATCTTTACCACCCTTCCATAAAGACATGTTGGTATGACAACCACTTGCAGATACTCCCATAAAAGGTTTAGTCATAAAACAAGCAATCAATCCATTTTCACGAGCAACTTGAGCGCAAATTTGTCTATAAGTTGAAAGTCTATCTGCGTTTCTTAAAACATCATCATACATCCAATTTAATTCTAATTGGCCTGGTGCATCTTCATGGTCACCTTGAATCATATCTAGACCCATAGCATTTGCATATTCTATAACTTTCATAAAAACTGGCCTCAATGACTCAAATTGATCTATATGATAGCAAAAAGGTTTTGAGAATCCTTTACCAGTGGGTGTTCCATCAGGATTTTTTGTTAACCACATCATTTCTGGCTCTGTTCCCACTCTCATTTGATAACCATGTTTTTTTTTAAATTCTTCAGCTATAATACGTAAGTTTCCTCTACAGTCAGATGTTAAGTGACCACCTGGATTATCTCTTTCTTCTCGGTTTCTAAAACAAGTACAAAAAACTCGAGCTACTCTCTTGTCCCATGGTAATTGCACAAATGTTTCAGGGTCAGGAATACCAACAAGTTCTTTTGCCTCTGGTCCATAACCAATATAATTGTTATGGCGATCTAGAAATAAATTTGCTGTAGCACCGTAAACAAGTTGAAATCCTTTTTCAGCTGTTCTTTCCCAATGGTCAGCAGGAATTCCTTTTCCAACAACTCTTCCGGTTACTGATATAAATTGAAAAAAAATATATGTTATGCCTAGCTCATTAATTTTTTCCCTAACTTTTTTGATCAGTTTGTCTCTACCTGGTTTATTAACGTGTTTTTCTAAATCTGTCATTTTTCCCCTTTATTCAAAGTTCTAATTTTATGATCAAAAAGTTAACTGAAAAAAAAACTTCTGTCCACTTAGTTTAATTAACTCCAAGGAAAAGGACTGTTCGAAGTAGGGTGAAGTTCACCTTTCGCGTATCGATTGAATCGGAAAGGTTTTAATAAATTACTTTCTTGACCTAAAATTTCTTGAGCAACCAAATGCCCTACACCAATCATTTTATAACCATGGTTGGCGTCAGCTATCATATATACGTTTTCAAAAAATCTATCAAATATTGGAAAAGAGTCTGGAGTTAAACAACCCAGTCCACCAGAAGGACCTCTTCTATAAAGATTAGATTTTCCAACAAATCTTTTTAAACAATGTGCTAATGCTGAAGTCCACATGTCTACAAATTTATCTGTTGTTTGATATTCTGGAGATTTAATTCCATATGGATCAACGTTAACTTCGTCAAAATGTTTTTGAACAATATAAGGAGATGTTCCTCCTTGAACTCCTAAACCTTCAATATCAGGTTTAAAATAAATTCCCCACAACTTATCTGTAATTAGTTTTCCATCGTTGTCAGAATATAATGGAGCGTCTGTATCTACGTGAACTACAGGGGGAGATTTCCCATCATTAGTTTTTAAATAATCGGAGTCTACACCCAACACTCCTTCTTGAAGAAACCAATATTTCCACATCTCTACCTCGTGCATTTTACCATCTTTGCTTTTGATTTCAGTTGTTTTTGGTAGTTCTAGCATATTCCAAAAATCTCTTACCCAAGGTCCTGCTCCTATAACCACTTGATCACAATCAATAGTTCCTTTATCAGTAATAACTCCAGTAATAGCGTTACTATTACTTCCTCTTTTAAAACCTGTAACTTTAACTCCTTTATGCACATTTACCCCGTTTGCATTTGCTTTTTTTTCAAGTCCCTTTATCGAGTCTTTATTAAAAGCATAACCACCTTTTTTTTCATGCAAAACCGATGTGATTCCTTTCGCTTGCCAATCTTCAAAAATACCCTTCATGTATTTAGCGCAATCTTTTTCACCTTCTATAAATTCTGAATCGTATCCAATTGCTTTTTGTTGATTAAAGATACTTGCAACATCTTCATGCATTATTTCTGGAGATATTTGCATATAACCGACTGGATTGTATTTAAAAGCTTTGGGGTCACTTTCCCAAACCTCAACTGAGTGTGCCATCAACTCTCTCATTGCAGGTTGGAAATAATTATTTCTTACAACACCACATGCTATTCCACTTGCGCCAGCAGCTGTATCCTTTTTTTCTAATACAACTATATCATTTGGATTTTTATATGTTTCTGAAAGTTTCCATGCAGTACTTAAGCCATGTATTCCACCACCAATAATTACTACTTTAGCTTTAGCTGGTAAATTTGACATAAAATCTAATTTATTTGAAAATACTTAACAAAAAAATAAGAAATTTTAAATATCTTTTTAAATATCTAAAAAGTATATATATAAATAATACCTTAATTATATTATGTTTCCCATACAAAAAAAAATATATTAACGAGTACTTATGAGCCACAAATATTACAAACAGACAAAATCTAGACTACAAAGAAGTGAACTAGCAGTTCCTGGCTCTTCTCCAAAAATGTTTGAAAAAGCATTAAATTCAAATGCAGACTATATTTTTTTAGATTTAGAAGATGCGGTTTCACCAAATGATAAAATTTTAGCAAGAAATAATGTAATTAAAGCTCTAAATGAAATCAATTGGAGAGAAAAAGGCAAAACAATATCTGTTCGAATAAACAGTCTAGATACACATTATATGTACAGAGATTTAGTTGAGATTGTAGAGGAGGCAGGAAATAACATTGATACAATATTAGTTCCAAAGGCCGGAACAGCAAGCGATGTTTATATGGTGGATTGTTTGCTAAGCCAAATAGAAACAAATAAAAAGTTACAAAATAAAATTGGTATAGAATGTTTGATTGAAACTGCTTTAGGCATGTCAAATATAAAAGAGATTGCTAAATCGAGCGAAAGATTAGAAGCACTTCATTTTGGTGTGGCCGATTATGCTGCAAGTTTGAGGGCCAGAACTGTTGTTATCGGTGGATTAAATCCAGATTATCCTGGAGATCAATGGCATCATGGTCTATCTAAACTTGTTATGACATGCAGAGCTTATGGATTACGTGCAATTGATGGTCCATTTGGAGATTTCAATGATCCAGATGCATATATCGATTCAGCAAAAAGGGCTGCAGCAATTGGTATAGAGGGAAAATGGGCAATTCATCCATCCCAAATTGATTTAGCTAATAAAGTTTTTTCTCCTCCCGATAGTGAAGTTAATAAAGCAAAAAGGATTTTAGAAGAACTTAAAAAAGCTTCAAAAGAGGGAAAAGGAGCAGCACAGTTAGATGGAAGAATGATTGATGCAGCATCTGCGAGAATGGCAGAAAATGTTGTAAATATAAATAAATTAATTACAAATAAATAGAATTATGGATATACACGAATATCAGGCAAAAAAAATCCTTTCTGGTTTTGGAGTAACAATTCCAAGGGGAGGAATTGCTTATAGCCCAGAAAATGCTGAAAACAAAGCAAGAGAGCTTGGGGGGACAAAGTGGGTAGTAAAAGCTCAAGTTCACTCTGGAGCAAGAGGTAAAGCTGGAGGTATTGTTTTATGTAATACAGCATTAGAAGTTGCTCAAGCCACAGATAAATTACTAGGAAAAAAATTAGTTACAAACCAAACAGGCCCAGTTGGAAAAATAATCAATAGAGTTTACATCGAGGAAGCGACTGATATTAAAAAAGAACTTTACTTAGGATTAGTTTTTGATCGTAGCTCCGAGAGTATTATGGTCGTTGCTTCTACAGAAGGTGGTATGAGTGTAGAAGAGATATCAAAAGAAAAACCAGAAAGCATAATAAGATCTAAAATAGAAGTTGCTGTTGGAATGCAACAATTTCAAGCAAGAGAAATTGCTTTTGGATTAGGAATAGATCCCAAATTAATATCAAGAATGGCAGACACTATAATTGGATGTTATAGAGCATTTAGTGAGTTGGATGCAACAATGGTCGAAGTAAATCCTATGGTCATTTCAAATCAAGATCAAATATTAGCATTAGATTGTAAAATGAGCTTTGATAACAATGCTTTATTTAGAAGGACCCAAGTTTCAGAATTAAGGGATAAAACACAGGAGAATCCGAGTGAAGTTTATGCCTCAGATAGAGGATTGAATTATGTAAGTCTAGAGGGAAATATTGGTAATATAATTAATGGAGCAGGTTTAGCGATGGCTTCTATGGATATGATAAAATTAGCTGGAGGAGAACCAGCAAATTTCCTAGACGTGGGTGGTGGAGCAACTCCTGAAAAAATTGTTAAAGCATTTAAGTTAATTTCAATGGACGAGAAGGTAAAAGTGATACTTGTAAATATATTTGCTGGCATAAATAGATGTGATTGGGTAGCCGAAGGTATAGTGCAAGCCCTGGATAAAATTGAAATAAAAGTACCTCTTGTAATAAGATTAGCAGGAACTAACGTTGATAAAGGAAATAAAATTTTAAAAGAAAGTAAAATAAAATATATAGAAGCAAACACTTTAGAAGATGCGGCTAACAAAGCTGTAAAAGCTTTGGGAAAATAATAATGACAGTTTTAATTGATAAAAATACAAAAATTTTAATTCAAGGATTTACTGGAAAAATGGGATCTTTTCATGCTGAAGAAATGATTAAATATGGCTCTAATATTGTAGGAGGCGTTACTCCTGGCAAAGGAGGACTTAAACATTTAAATCTTCCTGTTTTCAACACAGTAAAAGAGGCAGTAGAAAAGACTCATGCAACCGCTTCAATCCTTTTTGTGCCACCTGCTTTCGCTGCAGATTCAGCGATGGAAGCTGCAGATGCAGGGATAAAAACATGTGTTGCAATAGTAGACGGAATTCCTTCTCACGACATGATTAAAATAAAACGTTATATGAGAAGATATTCTAGAACAGATAAAATGACTTTAATAGGACCTAACTGTGCTGGCGTAATAAGTCCAGGTAAAGCAATGTTAGGTATAATGCCTGGACATATATATAAAGAGGGAAAAGTTGGTATAATTGGAAGATCAGGTACGTTAGGTTACGAAGCTGCTCAACAATTAAAAAATCTTAACATAGGAGTATCTACAAGTGTAGGAATTGGAGGAGATCCGATTAACGGAAGTTCATTTAAAGATATACTAGAAAAATTTGAACAAGATAACGAAACTGATGCTGTTTTAATGATCGGTGAAATTGGTGGACCACAAGAAGTAGCTGCAGGAAACTTTGCAAAAGAAAATATGAAAAAACCAGTTATAGCTTATATAGCTGGATTAACTGCTCCCAAAGGTAGAGTGATGGGTCATGCTGGTGCAATTGTTTCAGCATACGGGGAAAGTGCAGTTGAGAAAGTTGAGTTATTAAAAGAATGTGGAGTTACTATTTCTAAAAATCCCTCAGTCATGGGAGAAACAGTAAAAGCAGCTTTAAATGGCAAGACAACATAAATATAAAATAGCAAATATAGAACTATCAAAATTAGTAAGTTTATTAGGAAAAATCTTAGGAATAGTAGTTAAAGAACAAGAGGGACGGTTATTATACGACAAGATAGAACAAATTAGACATCTTTCAAAATCAAGCAGAGGTTCAATAGACAATAGCAAAATAAAATTAAACGATACTAAAAAATTTCGTGAACTTATAAATCAAATTAACAAGCTAAACCCATCCCAGTCACTAATTATTGCTAGATCATTTAGTAAGTTTTTAAATTTTTCTAATTTAGCTGAATCTCTTGACAACGTCCATAAAGTAGAAGAAGGAAAAGTTCTACAAGCTAGAGGAAATGACGAATTTACTTTATTAGAAGATGTAGTCGAAAAATTACTTAAAACAAAAAAAATTTCAAAAGAAAAATTTTATAAATTTTCAAAAAAATTAAATATAGAGTTAGTTTTAACGGCTCATCCAACTGAAGTAAAAAGACGAACGCTAATACAAAAATACACTAAAGTAAATGATATTTTAGAAAAGTTTAATAAATCCAGAATTTTTAAAATTAAAAATATAGAAAAAGAAGAAGGGGAATTAGAAAGAAAATTACATGAGCAAATCACTTCAATTTGGAAAACTGACGAATTAAAAAGATCAAAACCAACACCTGCGCAAGAGGCGAAATGGGGTTTAGCGGTAATAGAGGATAGTTTGTGGAATTCTGTTCCAAGGATTTGTTCTAGATTAAATAATACTGTTTTTAAACATTCGGGAAAAAAACTCCCTGTCAATTATTCACCTTTTAAATTTGGGTCATGGATGGGAGGAGATAGAGATGGAAATCCAAATGTTAATCATAAAATAACAAATGAAGTAATATTGTTATCAAGATGGGAAGCAGCAAGTTTATATGAAAAAGAGCTTACAAATATAATTCAAGATTTATCTCTACACGAATGCTCAAAAGAGATAAAAAAAATTGCAGGAAATAGTCAAGAACCCTATAGAGTATTTTTAAGACCTATAAGAAAAAAATTTAAAACAACTCAGATTGAAATTGAAAAAAATTTAATAGAAGGGAAGTCTATTAATAAAAAATTATTAGTTAACTCGATAGATGAAATTTTAAAACCATTAAATTCTGTGTATAATTCTTTATGCTCAGTAAAATGTGATGCCATTGCAAATGGATCTACTTTAGATTTGATAAGAAGAGCTAATTCTTTTGGTTTAAATTTAGCAAAACTTGACATCAGGCAAGAAGCATCAAAACATTCAAGTTTAATTCAAAAAATTTATAAAAATTATTTTAATAAAAATTATTTTGAACTTACAGAGAATGAAAAAGTATTATTTTTAACAAAATCAATCCAATCAAAAAAAACATTATTTAAAAAAAAAACTACCTTAAATAAACAAGACAAAGAAGTTTGGAATACGTTTAAACTTCTCTCAGAAATTCCTCGAGAATGCTTAGGTGCTTATATTATATCTATGGCCTCTAAAGCGTCAGATGTATTATCAGTAATGCTTCTTCAGAAAGAAGCGGGTATTAAGGAATTTCTAAGAATAGTTCCATTATTTGAAACATTACAAGATCTGAATAATTCGAATTCAGTAATGATGAAAATATATGAAAATAAATTTTATCTTAAAATGTTTAAAAAAAAACAAGAGGTAATGATTGGTTACTCTGACTCAAGCAAAGATGCAGGTAAGCTTGCTGCAGCTTGGGCTCAATATAAATCGCAAGAGAGACTGCAAGAACTGTCTAATAAATTTAAAGTGGATCTCACACTTTTTCATGGAAGAGGCGGGTCGGTTGGTCGTGGTGGTGGTCCTATTTATCATGCATTGTTATCACAACCACCAGGAACCGTTAACGCAAGAACTCGAGTAACCGAACAAGGGGAAATTATTCAGCAAAAATATGCTACGGAGTCATTGTCAGAATATACATTGGGAACTTATTTGGGATCAGTATTAGAAGCAACTTTAGCACCTCCTATTAAACCAAAATTAGAATGGAGAAATATAATGGATCAAATGAGTGAAATCTCAAAAAATACATACAGGAGTTATCTTATAAATAAAAATTTTTTAAATTATTACTTTAAAGTCACACCACAAAAAATTCTTGAATTTTTATTTATTGGATCAAGACCTGCTAAAAGAAATAAATCGAATGATATAAGGAGCTTAAGAGCTATACCTTGGGTTTTTGCATGGACTCAAATAAGATTTTTAATTCCAGCATGGCTTGGAACCTTTGATGCAATAAACGAAGTAGTAAAAAAAAATCAAGTTAAAATAATAAAAGATATGATTTCTAAATGGCCATTTTTTTATTCTCAAATGGATATGTTAGATTGGGTACTTCTTAAGACAAATCAAAGAATAGTTAAATTTTATGAGGAGTGTTTGGGAAATGAAACTTTAAAAAAAACAGGAGAAGACTTGAGAGTTCAGTTAACAAAATTAATTATGTTAAATAAAAAACTAATCCCCAAAAATATTGTAGAGCAAAGAAAAGATTATAGAGATAGAGTAAGGATTAGAAATACTTATGCAGAAGTTCTTAACATTCTACAGGCTGATATATTAAGAAAAATTAACAAAAAGGGAATAAATAAAAAAGATAAGAAAATATTAAGAGACGCATTATTAATCACTATAGCTGGTATTGCGGCTTCAATGAAAAATGTAGGTTAAATAGATATTTCTCTAAGTTGTTTTAAATAATTTTCAAACTCATCAATAAAACTATCAGTGGGCTTGATGTTTTTTTTTCTTTGATCAGATGAAGTTTTTTCTAAATAAAAAAAACCTTTTTCACATGCTTCATTTATAATTAATGCTGATTTAGGCCTTGACGTTTTAAAAAGTTTTGTTTTAAGTTCTTCAACCGTTATAGGTGTATTTTGTTTATAATAAGACATTATTAGGAGCATCATATGATAATGCGAGGGAGATTTTCTAAAAAAATAATTACTCGAGGTATGTGATTGTTTCATCTGTTCCTCCCAAAAATCAAGTAATGCTTTTGTACTTTTCATTATGATCTTACTTTTGTTTTTTGAGGATCGTAGTGAGGAAATGGAACTATTTTAGCAGGTATTCTTTTTTGATGACCATCTATTTTTCCAACTTCAACAGTTGTGCCTAATTCTGAATGATTAAAATCAATTCTACACAATGCAATATTTTTGTTTAAAGTAGGTGACAAACATCCACTTGTAATAATACCAATTTGAGATCTTCCAATATGCACACAATCCCCATGATTTGCCTTTTCTTTACCTATTAATTCTAGGCCTACGAGTTTTTTCTGTGGGTTTGCTTTTCTTTCGATTAAAATGTCTTTACCTATAAAATTTTCGTTTTTAGTTTTTAATGGCACAGTGAAACCAACCCCAGCCTCAAATGGATCTACTTGTCCATCAAACTCGTTGCCAAATAGAATTAATCCAGCTTCAATTCTTAAAAGATCAAGTGCACCAAATCCCGCAGGAATTAACCCATCGTTTTTACCTGACTCCATTACTACATCCCATACTTTTGGAGCATCTAATGGATGACACCAAATTTCAAAACCTAGCTCACCTGTGTACCCTGTTCTTGATATTACTAAAGGTATTCCACTTAATTCTTTTACTCTACATATTGTGAATCTAAACCATTCTAATTCTGATATTGATGGTTGTGTAGGTGGTGTCCATACAAATTTTTCAAGTATTTTTCTGCTATTTGGACCTTGCAAAGATATATTGTTTATCTGATCGGATGAATTTTTTATTATTACTTTGTAATTTTTTTTCTTAGCTTGTTCTTTAAGCCATTCACCTGCATATTCGTCTCCACATATCCATCTAAATCCATGGTCACTCATTTTCATAAGTGTTCCATCATCAAACATAAAACCATTCTCATAACACATTGATGAATAAACAACTTGCCCGACCGAAAGTTTTTTTACATTTCTTGTTAGAGTGTAATTCATTAATTCTTCAGCATCTGGACCTAGAATTTCAAATTTTCTTAGAGATGATAAATCAATTACCACAGCCTTTTCTCTGCATGCATTATATTCATTAATCACACCATGTTTTGTGTAATCATTAGGCAGCCAATAGCCTCTTGCATCTATAAAATTTCTAGTAAGTTTAGATGTTCTTTTATAGAAGCCAGTATTTTTGGTTAATTTTGGTTCCGAGTCTGTTTTCATTCTAAAAGCAAAAGATTTTGTAAATTCTTTATTTTTATCATAAGTTCTAACAAAAATATCGGTAGGATTCCACGAATTACAAGGGTCTATATCACTTGGGCATGCAGAAGTACCACATGTTAAATCTTTTAAAGCTCGCATAATTACATAATCTCCTGGTCGAGCAAAAGATTCATCAGAAAGTACAGTATTTTGACCGCCCGCAGATGTGTTAAAGAAAAGATTAATTGCATGCCACCCTTTCTTTTTTTTAATACCAAACTTTTCCATCTCACCACTTAAGTTGTCAGAGCAATTAGCGTGTCCGAAATAACCAGCATCTTCATAATATTTAGAAGTGCAGGCTAAATTAAAAGTATCATGTCTTCCTACAGTATCTCTAATCACTTCAACCAATGGTTCATGATCTGTATCATAAAATTTTGAATATAATCCTGGGCCGGGGAATGTATTGCCCATAAATGTTCTCGTGGTTTGCCAGTCAAGTCCGTTTTCGGTTCCTTTAGATAATTTTGCTGTATCAAAAGCTACAAAATCAGAACACTGTCTGCCAGTTGGACAAATGATTTGTATATAATCTCCCTCTTTTACTTCATAAGAAATTGCTGTTTGCTTTATTATATTCTTTTCATCTAAGGGATCAAAAATTGGATCAGGAATAATTCTATGTTGTTTGTCTGATATAATATTTGCCCTTTTAACGAAAACAGTTAAGTCTGTTGGGGGATTTTGCTCATATACCAACATCTCTGGCCCAGGAGCTGAAAAAATACAATAACATTTGTCCTTAGAAATAAGTTTTATTTTTTCACCCCAAGGAGTGTCTTTTTCAAAAAGAAGTGATGATTTTGATTTTAGTATATCCAAATTTCTTTTTTTTAATTGATAAGCAGCTATTTTAGAGTCTTCATCGGATTTAGATAAAATTTTTTTTATTTCTGAACTGTTTGCGTTGTTCTTCAAACTTAATATTGACAAATTAGATTTGCCGTCTTTATCAAAAACAACTACCTCACAAATCTGATTTCCCTCATTATTTATAATTTCAATTTCGTCCTCAGGGAAAATTTGAATTCCAGTTAAACCACCACCATTAACAACATATCTTTCAACTCCAGGTGGTAAAACATTTAAACCAGGTTCTTTAATTATTAAGTTTTCTGAACTCATGTAAATTAATTTATGTCTATATTATATATATATGTTCTTGTTGACTATACATTTTCTACGGCACATAATTAACTACTTAATATATTAAGAAAGGGGAAAATAATGAGAAAAATAATATCTCTTATATCTGCATTGATTATTTCAATGGTTTCGTATGTTGGAATAGCAAATTCAGCAGATAGTAAAAAACCCATAGTAATTCCAACTCACAACTGGTCTAGCCAAGTGGTTATGGCATATGTGATAGGTGGTATTTTTGAAAGTATGGGTAATAACGTTAAATACGTACCAGCTGACTCACAAGCAGTTTACGAGTCAATCAGAATTGGTGATGTAACAATCTCACATGAGGTGTGGGAATCTGCTTTTGGAAAATCTTTTGATACTGCAAGAGACAAAGGTGGTTTGTTAGACTGGGGTGACCATGAAGCACGAACAATTGAAGATATGGGCTATCCAGATTGGGCTGCAAAATATTGCCCAGGTTTACCAGACTGGAACGCATTAAAGAATCCTGACTGTGCTAAAAAATTTGCTACACCTGACTCAGGTGGAAAAGGACGTATGTTAGAAGGTCCGCAAAGTTGGCATGGAGATCTAATTCCTCAGAGAATAGAGGCTCTTGGATTAGGAGATCTTTGGACAGTTAAGTTCGCCGGTGGTGCTGATGCATTATGGGCAGAGCTTAAGGCTGCAAAAAAAGAAGGTAGAGGAACTATAATTTTTAACTGGACACCAAACTTTACAGATGGTGCCGGTTTTACATTTATAGACTTTCCTCCATACTATGATGGATGCAGACCAGTTGATGGTGGTGATGGAAAATGTGGAGCTCCTGATGGCTATTTAAAAAAAGCTGTTAACGAGAACTTCCCAAAAACTCACCCAGCTGCAGCAGCAATGTATAAAAAACTATCATTTAACACTAGTCAAATTGGAGCAATGGCTGCGCTAGTTGACTTAGATAAAATGACTCACGAAGATGCTGCAAAAAAATGGTTAGCGGATAACAAATCTGTATGGCAAAAGTGGACTAAGTAGTCACTTTTATTAAACATTTTTAAATTCAAATTCTCCCCTAGTTTTACTAGGGGGGATTTTTTTTTTAATTTAGTGTAAATTGGTAATAAAATTAATGAAAAAAATATTCATATATATTGTTTTAAATCTAATTATTTCAAACATATGTTATGCAAAAAAATCAGGGTGTACAGATGGTGATTGTAATAATGGATTTGGTACTTGGACTTACACAGATAAAACTACTTACGTAGGTGACTGGGAAAATGGCTCAAAAAAAGGAAAAGGCGTAGAAACTTGGCCGAATGGGTATGTTTATGAAGGTGAATTTAATGAAAGCAAGTGGCATGGCACAGGTATTTTAAAATTTCCTGATGGATCAACTTATTCAGGTGAGTGGAAAAATAATAAAATGCATGGCAAAGGCATTTTTACTTGGTCCGATGGCAAGGTTCTAGAAGGTACATGGAACGAAGGTGATTATGCTAAGTAGAATAAAATATTTTCCTGAAAATTTAAAAGGTTTAATTGGATTAGTGGGCTTAACAATAGTGATTTTTTTTATATTTTTTTTACTCAATAATTTTTATGGACCAGATCCTAATGCAGAGAAAGAAGTAGCAGAGCAAAAAGAAATACAAGCTAAAGCGAATAAATTAATAGAAAAATTACCAAGAGGTGTTTTAACATTTTATAAGTCCGATAAAGGAAGGATATTATCCTTTGATGAATATAAAATTGTTTGCAATAACACTAAGATTATTACTCAAAGAGCAATTATGGGGGCAAACATCACAGACAGCAACGCTTTTAATCTATACACAGCAAACGGAGGCACAACTGGAAAATATTCAGTAAATTGGGACGAAAGTAGAAAAAAGTGTTTTGCTGAATTTACAGTCAAGCCTTTAGAAGGAACTTCAGACTCTGTTACAGTTAAAGGTGAGGCGCTCGGATTTTTAAAAACAAGTATAGATACCAGGGTTTATTTTATTAAAAACTTTTAGATGGAGAATTTATTTACAAAAATAGTATAATAAAATTAGAAAATTATGTCATCATCACCAGTAATTAAATGCGAGTCTGTTTATAAAATATTTGGAGCTAATGCAGAAAAAATGCTTCAAAATGCAAACGGCAATGTAGATGCTAAAGCATTTCAAGAGTCGGGTTGTATTGTTGGCGTAAATAATGCCTCGTTTGAAGTTTCAAAAGGAGAAATGTTAGTTGTGATGGGTTTGTCTGGATCAGGCAAGTCTACTTTACTTAGATGTATTTCTAGATTAACAGATGCAACGGGAGGAAAAATATTTATCGAAGGGCAAGACCTTCTCGCAATGACTAACAAACAATTGATTGAATTAAGAAGAAGTAAAATGGGAATGGTTTTCCAAAGTTTTGCGTTACTTCCACATAAAACAGTTTTAGAAAATATTGCATTTCCTTTACAGATTAAAGGCAGTAAAACCGAGGATAGTATTAAAAAAGCTATGGAAATGGTTGAGTTGGTTGGTTTAAAAGGTAGAGAAAATTACTTCCCAAGAGAATTGTCTGGCGGCCAACAACAAAGAGTTGGAATTGCTCGCTCACTTTCTGTTGAGCCTGATATTTGGTTTTTAGACGAACCTTTTTCAGCTTTAGATCCTTTAATCAGAAAAGAAATGCAAGATGAATTTTTAAGACTTCAGGGTGTTTTAAATAAGACAATTTTATTTATCACACACGATTTTGATGAGGCACTAAGACTTGCAGATAGAATTGCTATTATGAAAGATGGTTTAATCGAGCAATTAGACACTCCTGCAGATATAGTTTTAAATCCTAAAACTGAATATGTGAGAAAATTTACTGAGGAAGTTCCTAGAGAAAAAGTATTAAAGATTGAAGCTGTAATGGACAAATCAACAGAGGGACAAAGCGTAAGTAATATAAGTGTATTTAAAGATGATATAATAGAAAAAGTAGCTGAAAAAATTTTGAGCCAAGATAAACCTGTAAACGTAACTAATAAAGACAACAAAGTAATTGGAAGCGTAAAACCATCAAAAATAATACAAACTGTTTTTGGCAAGGGAAAAGATAAAGAATAAAATTTATGAAATTAATTCAATCATATCCTAAATCATTTCAATGGGCTTTTTTACTTATTGTATTTTTTACTTTATGTTTTGCAATAAAAATTCCAGAAGGATACGAATTTGCAAAAGCGGGAACTGAATTTATTGATAAGGATAAATTAGACCAAACTAGATATAGTGTTTTTTGGAGACTGCCAGCTTTCATTGCATGGATGCCAGGATGGATAAATGAATCAGTTTTTTTTTTATTGAATGATTGGGCGCCAATTGAATATTTTGACTCTGATATCCAAGAAACAAAAACACGTCCAATTGTTCTTCATATAACAAGAATTATATCTCGATCAATGCTTTTTATGATTGAGTTTATTAGAGAAATTTTAATTGGAGGAGTTGAAACTGTAGTTGCATTCACAAGCTGGGATTGGCTTGATAAAAATCCATGGGCAGAACTACCAGGTCTGCCTTGGACAATAGTAGCTGGGGGAGCAGTAATTCTTGGTTACAAATTAAATGGAAGAAATCTAGCAATCTTTGCTGGACTGACTATGATTTACATATCAGCTTTTGGTCAGTGGAAACCTTCTATGCAAACTTTATCTTTCGTAATGGTGGCAGCTCCAATATCCTTCATTTTAGGTTTAGCTTTTGGAATTTGGGCTTATAAGAGCAAAAGAGTAGAAAATATTTTAAATCCACTTTTAAATGTAGCTCAGACAATGCCACATTATTCTTACTTAGTTCCAATAATGGTTCTTTTTGGCATTGGTGATCATGCCGGAGCAATTGCAACGATTATTTTTGCAACACCACCTATGGTTAGATTAACTTTATTAGGTTTAAGAAAAGTCTCTCCCGAAGTAATAGAAGCAGGAAAGATGAGTGGTTGTAGTGATTTTCAGTTATTATTTCGAGTTTTAATACCAACAGCTAGAAGAGATATATTAATAGGGGTAAATCAAGTTATTATGCAATGTTTGGCTATGGCGGTAATTGCATCATTCATAGGCGCTAAAGGTCTAGGTTGGAATTTATTACTAGCCCTGAATCAATTGAGAATTGGTCTAGCTCTTGAAGCGGGAATTTGCATTACATTAATAGCTGTTCTGCTTGATAAAATGTCACTAGCGTGGGCAAACAAACAAATAAACTATTTTGAAAATCCAACATTTTTACAAAGAAATAAATATTTAATGATTTTTATTATAGTAATAGTTGGTGGATATATTTTATCATACATAGGGACTATTTATTTTAAAGAGGGTTTTAATTATTTATTTATTGTTCCGCACAACAAGGGAATTTCGACAGAAGCATTTTGGGACTCCGGAGTAGATTGGATATTAGATAATTTTTTTGATCCACTAAAAGTGTTTAATACTTGGTTAATAGTAGATGTTTTAATACCAATGAAAAATGCATTTTTAAGAATGCCAGTAGTTGCTACTTTTATTTTATTTATGGGTGCCGGTTATATTATTGGAGGTCTTAGGTCGGCATTTGTTGTTGGAAGTTTTACGTTATTTATAGCTTTAACAGAATGGTGGGATAGAGCTTTAATCACTATGTATATGGCTACATTTGGAGTGATAGTTTCAGGCATATTAGGAATAATAATTGGTACACTTAGCGCTCAAAATAAGACAAGCACAAGAATAACATTAGGAGTTTGTGATACATTGCAGACCTTTCCCTCATTTATTTATTTAATACCAGTTATTATGTTATTTGGAGTAACCGATACATCGGTTTTAATTGCTGTGGTTATATATGCTACAATTCCAGCTACAAGATATACGATTGAAGGATTGCGAAGTGTTCCCTCAGCTTTACATGACGCTGGATCAATGTCAGGCGTAAATAGGTTGCAGAGATGGTTGAAAATAGAATTACCACTTGCATTTCCACATATCATGTTAGGAATAAATCAAACAGTAGTTTTTGCCTTATTTATGGTGATTATTGGAGCGATGATTGGTACAACAGATTTGGGCCAATATATATTAAAAGCGCTTTCAGACAGACAAGGAACGGGAAATGGGTTGATGCTTGGATTATGTGTTGCTTTTATTGGTTTGGCAGTAGACAATTTAATTCGTACTTGGGCAGAAAAGCAAAAAAAATTATTAGGTCAGGATTAATTTTTTGTGAAAGCAATTATTGCTATTGATCAAGGAACCACTTCTACCAGAGCTCTACTTTTTTCTTTAAGTGGAAAAAAAATTTTTTCATCACAACTTGAATTTAAGCAGCATTTCCCAAAAGATGGTTGGGTAGAACACGATCCAAATGAAATATTAAAAAAAACTATTAAAGTTACTAAAAATGTGATTGAAAAATCAAGAAAATTAAAAATAGAAATCAAGACACTTGGAATAACAAATCAAAGGGAAACAACAATAGTTTGGAATAAAAAAAATGGAAAGCCAATTTATAATGCAATTGTTTGGCAGGACAGAAGGACAGAAGGATATTGTAAAAAAATCAAAAAAAAAGAAAAAATTATCAGAAATAAAACAGGTTTATTTATTGATCCTTATTTTTCAGCAACAAAAATAAAATGGATACTAGACAATGTAAAAGGTGCAAAAAATCTGTTAGAAAAAAATCAATTATTATTTGGAACAATAGATAGTTTTTTAATTTGGAATTTTACTGAAGGGAAAATTCATGCCACTGATGCCACAAACGCTTCAAGAACCATGCTTTTCAACCTAAAAAAAAACAAGTGGGACGATCATATTTTAAAAATACTAAAAATAAAAAAAAACATTTTACCAGTTGTTAAAAATTCAGCTGATAATTTTGGCTTTACTAGTAAAAAAATTTTAGGAAAAAAAATTCCAATCTCAGCTGTTTTGGGTGACCAACAAGCTGCGGCTGTAGGTCAAGTATGTTTTGAAAAAGGATCAGTAAAAACCACTTATGGAACTGGAGCATTTGTAATAATGAATACAGGTAAAAGCATATTGTATTCAAAAAATAAACTAATCACTACAATCTGTTATAGAATAAACAACAAAAGTACTTATGCGCTTGAAGGGTCAATATTCATAGCTGGAGCAGGTGTCCAATGGTTGAGAGATAAAATTAAATTAATAAATAATGCATATGAAACAGAAAAAATTGCAGGGTTAAAAAAAACTAATTCAGGAGTATATCTAGTGCCAGCATTTACAGGATTAGGCGCACCTTACTGGAACACAAATTCGCGTGGTTTAATAACAGGTCTTTCAAGAAACAGTGATTGGAAAGATTTAGTAAG
>MDSV01212501.1_pt1 | contig 21705 bp, 23 predicted proteins | sample 810851 | NCBI WGS metagenome assembly MDSV01 (sample SAMN05326640, study PRJNA326480) | marine metagenome | isolation source: seawater | place: Atlantic Ocean: North East | collected 2012 | reverse complement strand
GCGAAGCAATAGAAATAACCGTTGCCGCCGGTGCCTACCAGATCTTCCTGGCTGCAGCCTCGGGAGCCATGCGCACTGTTCCAGGAGGTTGGATTCTGCCCACCGCCGGTGCGATCGAAATGGCCAACATGGGCAGTGCCAGAACCACTGCTGGTCCAGTTACTGCAGCTGTGGTTGGAGCCATCCTCCACTTCGCGACCATCGAGAGTTGAGCCAGTGAGAATATCGTGCTGATTGGGTGAATCGCCTCGACCATTCACGGTGTCGCCGTTTTCAGTCAGAGCGGTTTGCTTATTCAGGTTGTTGCTGGCGCTGTGGAGATTGTTGATATTCTCGGCGACCTGCACACCATTGACGTTGTACCAGGGGCCGAAACCGATACGGTTGCGCGCATCGACGGCAGGAGAGCTGCCATCGGCATGGGCACTGAGATAAGCGCGCCAGGTTTTGCCGCGAGAACCTGCGGCTTCTGCCAGTTGCTGACAGTGCGCATCGGCAGCGGCGAGTCCACCGAGGTCGGCACCATTGCCGGAACCCACGCTAGTGATGAAGAAACTCATTTCGTTTTGCTGAGAGTTCACCGTCGTTATTGAAGCGGCAGCCGCGATGACTGCTGCAGAGGTAAATATAAGGGCCTTTTTCATTGATCTTCTCCGTAATTTTTATTGTCTTGGTTGTACTAAGTTTGGCGCTTACTCAGGGCAGCGCCATGGCAGTTAGCGTGCTGCCGGTTTGAAGAATGATGTATTGCTTGCCGTCGTGTACCCAGGAGCTCATGCCATAGCGGGTGGCCGCAGGCGCTTCAACCCGAGCGACTTCTTCGCCGCTGCTCTTGTCGAGGGCAAACAGGTGCGGGGTACCGTCGCTGGTGATATTGCTATACACAAGCATGGTGTCGGTGACCACCATCTGGCCGACAGCGCCAGAGCCGGTGTTGCCGATATCCAGCCCCTCAAGGGAGGGTAAATTCTTGATGCGGTCAGGCGTATAGCCAGCGGGGATCCACCACAAGTGCTCGCCGCTGTTCATGTCTATGGCAGTAATGCGGCTGTAGGGTGGCTTGAATACCGGAATGCCCGCCGGATGTCGCGGTGGTCTGCTGTTGCTGGCTGCGGCGTAGCGAGAAAGAGTCACGCCGGTGGGTGCTTCATAGTAAGTGTCAGCTTCCTCACCCGTCACCAGGAAGCGACTGCCACAGTTGTAGCGCGACATGACATACATGACACCGCTTTCAGGGTCTGCCACTGGTGGGTGGGTAATATTTACCGAGCCCGAGGGGCACATAAGCGCGGCGATCTTGCCTGAAGGATGGCCTCTCTGAATGGGGGGGTTGAAAACCGGTCCCATAGTATATTCCGCTACTGCGGCGAGGGCCTGCTGCTTGATCTCAGGCGTGAAATCCGCCAATAAATCTTCACTGGAACCTACATATTCAAATGGTGCTGGCTTGGTGGGAATTGGCTGAGTTGGAGAGAGCTGTTCCCCTGGTACGGTGCTGGCTGGCATCGGCACTTCTTCGATGGGCCAGACCGGTTCACCGGTTTCACGATTGAATACATAGGTATAACCCTGTTTCGTGGCCTGTGCCACGATGGGAGTAGACCCCTGATCAGTCTCAACATCCAACAGAATGGGCGCAGTGGGTGTGTCGTAGTTCCAAATATCATGATGCACCAACTGATAATGCCAGGCGCGTTCGCCGGTGGATGCGTTCAAAGCGATCAGGCTGGTGCTGTAGAGATTGTCCCCGGGATGATGTCCTCCGTAGTAGTCGATGGTGACTCCGTTGGTGGGGATATAGACTAGATCTAATTCCGGGTCCGCTGAGATTGGGGCCCAGGATGAAATATCTCCGGTGTACTGCCAGGCATCATTTTCCCAGGTCTCATGGCCGAACTCGCCGGGTCTTGGAATGACGTTGAACTTCCATTTAAATTCGCCAGTACGGGCGTCGTATCCAAGAATGTCACCAGGTACGTTCTCAATGCGGGACTGGTGGTAACCCTGCTCGGCGGAATTGCCGACCACAATCGTGTCATTGACAACAATGGGTGGTGATGAGGCGGTAATATAGCCACGCTCAAGCGGGATACCCTCGTAGGGATCATAGGGGTGACCAAGATCCTTTAATAAATCCACAACACCGGTTTCGGGAAAGCCATCGATGGGCACTGGCTCGCCAAACCCTTCTAAGGGTCTGCCGGTTTCAGCATCCAATGCGGTAAGGAAAAAGCCTGGGGAAATTGTGTAGATGACGTCGCGGCCATCAATATTGGCGTAGCCAATGCCTTTGCCGTAATCCGCCCGCATGGAGTATTCCCAGCGGCCGGTATCGGGCTCTCGATAGGACCAGATAGTGGCACCAGACGTCGGATCAATTGCGACGACATGACGGCGCGCACCGGCAACGGTATAGAGCCGGCCATTGATATAACTTGGCGTCGATCGACCGCTCTGGGCCTCAAAGCTCGCGCCGTTCCATTCCCAGGCAACTTCGAGATCAGCGAAGTTTTCTGGCGTGATTTGATTGGCTGGCGTAGAGCGGGTGTGGGCAAAGTCATTGCCCAGAGTCGTCCATTCAATTGTTTCCTGTGCGCCAAGCGAAATCGGCATGCACAGCGCGAGAGCAGCAAGGAAAGCGAGGAGGAAATTAGATAATAGATTTCGGGTGATTCTTCTCATTTTAGTTACCCCAAGAGGTTGATCTGAGCCCGGTTCAAGCACGGCGCTGAAAGCAGGCAATTCACAACAGTTCGAGGTTAACCCAGCCATCGGCCCTTGTCATTGGTATAAAGCTGCAACAAATCCGCTGAGCCCGCAACTGGTCGCTTTCCCCTGCGTTATTCAGTAATTTTCTGACACGCAGCCAGCGGAACGGTGTTGTGTCGCTGCATTCCCAGCTAGATTTTGGGATATTACCATTACTGGCACAAGGGAAGGGCTTGTGACTCTAATCACTCCAATGTGCCGGAATCCCTGGCTTCCTGCCAACTGCTTGAGTAAATTATTGACGATCGGAGGTGGCTTGGACGGTTTCGCGTCGGCCACTGTGAAAATTTCCAGCAATACAAGCCAATGCATCAATCGAGGAGGCTATAGTGACGAAATTATCAGTTCTGTTTGCAGTCTCGCTGAGCACGGTATTCGCGCCGCAAGTTTTGGCTCAACCCGCAATGCTTCGAGACAACACCCTGACTATTCCCCAGGCCGCTTCTTTGGATGGCGATAGCCCAGTCTATTACGCGAATGTACAGCTTAATGCCAATTCAGATGGCAGTCTCACGGTGATTGGAGGCGAACAGCAGAATTTGATGGCGGTAGATACGGTGCAAATCATGCTCATGGAGTCGTTCCCGGTGCAGGTAAGTGCGACGGTGAGTGGCAACAAGTCTGTCCCCTGCGTCAATTTGCTGCCCGCTGCTGTTTCACGCAAAGACAGTGTCTTTACCGTGGTGATGGCAGAGACTGTATTGGGTCCGGCGGAGACTTGCATTGCCGTGCTGGAACCATTTGAAACCAGTGTCAGTCTGGACGTGCTGGGGCTGTCTGCGGGTACTTACACAGTTATCGTCAATGGCGTAAGTGCTGAGTTTACTCTCGATTCGGATAATGTGGTGCCTAAGTAAACCCTTAATGGAAGAAGCATGAAGGTCCTTGGGGGATACTAAGACGCTTTGAGATTCACACGGGTGTTCACTTTAAGCCCATGCAGTCCCCATGCGAACCACCAGAGCACCGCTCGCTGCAGCAAATTATGTCTAGGATTAATACCGGGCTGCGCTACCAGACCTAATTCCTTGGTTCCGCTTTAATTGGTTTTTGTCACTTGTGCGCTGGTAAATCTGATTTTCATTATGCGACACTCGGAGCGTGTGAAGAGCTGTCTGGCTTCGTATTTCGCGATCACCAGGACTCAAGTCCCAGCGCAACACCCTCTAGGAGTGAAATCTATGCACAATAACAAATTGATACTGGCTTTTTTGGGTATTGCGCTCATGAGTCCCTTGCTACATGCGCAGACTATGTCCGAGCAGCAAGTCGATGGGCTGTTCGAGTCGCTTTCTAATTGGGGGCGCTGGGGCGAATCTGACCAGAAGGGCACGGTAAATCTCATCACCCCTGAAACTCGCGTTGCAGCAGCGCAGTTGGTTCGGTCCGGGGTTTCCGTTTCCATGGCCCATGAAGTTCTAGAAGAAGCGGCTGCGGACAACTTCAGCCCTTACGACCACCGCATGACTTCGATTGGCAGTAGCCCTGGTCCCTGGTCCGGTGATTTTATTGGGGTGTCCTACCATGGCTATGCCCATTCACATCTCGATGCCTTATGTCATCGCTTCCAGTTCGGCACCATGTACAACGGTTATCCCGAGGATATAGTCACCGAGGAAGGCTGCGGCCAACTTGCCATTACGGCCTTTGAGGAAGGTGTTTTCGGTCGTGGCATTGTGATGGATTTCCCGCGTCTGCGCGGTGTGGAATGGTTGGAAAATGGTACCGCCATCACCACGGATTGGCTTGACGAATGGGAAGCGCAAAACAATATTCGGGTTGGCGCAGGTGATATTGTGCTGATTCGCACCGGTCGCTGGGCCCGCAGGCGAGCCCTGGGCCCCTGGAACCTGGCCGCAGATTCGGCGGGCCTGCATGCCAGTGCCGTAGCCTGGTTTAAAGCAAGGGATGTTGCACTAATTGGCAGTGATTCTGCCCTCGATGTAAAACCTTCTCAGGTTGAAGGCTACGACTCTCCGGTCCACGCCCTGGTGCTGGTGGCGCTGGGCATGCCTATTTTTGACAACCTGGATCTGGAGGCTGTTGCCGAGCAGGCCCAGCAGCGGGGACGAGCCGAGTTTCTGTTTACTACAGCACCACTCCGGGTGACCGGTGGCACCGGCTCACCGCTCAATCCTATCGCGACTTTCTAATTGGGTGGCAAGCAGGTCCTGGCACAGAGTAATCAAGCAGTAAAGTGGTCAACTGTGTCAGCTAGATTCGATGCCGCTTGGAAGACCGCTATTCTGGGGTTATAAAGCCAGTTTTTCATGCGAGTGGCCAGCTTGCACGCCCATAAAAACAGTTTCTGATTCAGTCCAGATTCATTTGAGCCTGCGTATAAACTACTAATGTTGCTAGTATGTAGGCAGATGAAACGACGGCTAACGCTTTGCTTATGCAGATAATTTCAAGATTTAACTGTCCTGATTTGAACTTGCCTGGATGGAACTTGCCGAGATGGTACCTGGCCGGGCTACTGGCCTGGTCTGCGGTCGCGGTCGCGCAGGTAGAGCCAACGGCAGCAGGCCTTGAGTCCCCAGCCGCGGCAATTGGCACGGAGGAGGAGCAAGCGGCCGCCGCTGCCGCTCGCGCCAAGGCAGCGCGTGAAGCAGAAGAGGCCGCGAGGCAGGAAGCCAGAATCAGGGAGCTTACACTGGAGCTGAGCCAGCGGCAGCAGGCCTTCACCGACCTGCAGAGCGCACAGGGTGTGTATGACCCAGCGCTGATCGAAGCCCACGATGACATCGCCCGGCTGTACATTGAATTGGAAGACTATGGCAGTGCCGCGCAATCATTGAATGAAGCTCTACAGATTATCCGCATCAACACCGGCTTATACAGCGAGCAGCAGCGCCCGCTGATTGACCAACTCATTGACAATCATGCGCGCATGGAACAGTGGATCGAGGTAGATGACCTCGTTCATCTCGATCACCATATCAGCAGTCGCTTATATGCCCCGGTTGATTCCCAGTACCTGGACGCGGCTGAGGACTATGGTGAGTGGAAATTGCGGGTGCTGCGTGAAAACCTCCTGCAGCTAAACTCCCGCGGCCTGATGAACACGGCGGAGGACCTTAGCAGTTTCTACGGCCGTGTGCTGATGAATATTGAGTTTTCGGAGGAAGTAGAACCCGAAAATCTGGTCAGTTTGCTAAATGGCAAGTCGCGTGCAGATATGGCGCTGGCCAGAAACATTGCCAATACGCCCTATACCTATTTCCAGGGCACCGCCAATCGCTACGTCACCCAGCAGCGCTGTCAAAATCGGCGCAACGCTGCTGGCCAGCTGGTGCGGCAATGCGTCAAGGTGCAGGTTGAAAACCCGCGTTATCGCCAGTCTCAGCAGGAGGCCAAGCGCCTGGCGCTTTATCGCTACACCAGCGAGATTGATCGAACCCTGGAGCGACTGCGTACGCTTAAGGACGGCAGTAATTCGCTCACTGCGGCGCAGCGGGCCGACCTGGAAACGCAGATCACTCAGCTGCAAATGGAGGCGTCTTCACTCCATCGCCGGCGCGGTGGATTTCGTTTCTAAGCCCACTGCAGGCTGCCTTAAAGCCCAGATTTTGCTGGCATTTTGCGGCTGGTCAGGGTAAAAAGAAAGGGTTCGGTGCAGGACTCGCCGGGCATCAAAAACCAACTGGAGGACGTTATGTCTCACCTTGCCAAGCGCTTCTCTCAAGTTCTGCTGACAGCGGTCGTCGCGACAGTAGCACTGGGAAGCCAATTTGCGGCAGCCCTGGAAGTCGGAGATAAAGCTCCTGATTTTTCATTGCCTGCTTCAGACGGAAGTACCTACAGTCTCTCCCAATTTCTGGGTGAAAAGCCAGTAGTCATTGCCTTCTTTCCGAAAGCCTTTACCGGCGGCTGAACTATGCAATGTAAAGCGCTGCGTGACAGTGCCAGAGAAATTCAGAATTTCGACGTAGCATACTTTATGGCCAGTGTAGATACGCTGGAAGACAACACTGCCTTCGCGGCAGAACACGAAGCCGGTTTCCCGATCCTCGCCGACGAGAGTAAGGAAATGGTTGACGCCTATGGCGCGCTGATGGGAGCAGGATTTGCGAATCGCTGGACCTACTACATCGGAGCCGATGGCACGATCCTGAAGATCGATAAAGAAACCAATCCGGCCACGGCTGGACGTGACCTGGTGCAAACCATGGATGATTTAGGATTTCCTAAAAACTAGGGTTCACCACGCTTGAAGTGTGCAACACAAGGAAACCCGATGGCAGCAGTGTTATCGGGTTTTTCTTTGCGACAGGAAAACTTTTGCGGGCAGCGGGCGTCTAATCAAACCCTGGGTAATCATTCGGAACTGGTTGAGCCCCCCATGCCCCTGTGCCAGAATTGGCCGCCTTGAGAATAGGATAGCTTGCATGAAAAAGACCGGATTATTCGTTATTGCTGGTGTTGCGGTAGTGACCCTGCTGGGTCTGGTGTTCATCGCAGCGACTTTCGAAGCGCCTGAAGGTGGTACCACCACCGTGGTGCTAGCACCACCGGTGCAGCCCACCGTCACAGAATCTAATACCCCTGCGCGGGGAACCTCTCCGTCCAATAACAGCATCTTGCCTGAAATCAGAATTCAGCCGCAGACAGAACCGGCTGTTGCGGCGGCTTCCGATCCCATTGTTGAGCCGCCTCCAGTTGAAGTAACGATCGAAGACCCAGTCATAGAAGAGGCGCTGGAATCAAACACGATTCAGCTGCCGGCTTTGAATGCCAGTGATGTGTTTGTGTTCAATGAGTTGAGCGGCATCCCGAATGGAACGGCGGTCATTCGCCTGTTAGCGCAGGACCAGATAGTTCGCAAGTTCGTGGTGTTCGTTGAGAACGTCAGTCGTGGTGAGTATCCGCAGACTGGCGTTCCCTATAAGCCCCTGGGTGTAGAGATGCCTGTGCGCAACATCGATGACAATCTATTCGTCATGGAAGCCAGTACCCACGAACGTTTCAACGAGATCGTGGATACCTTTACTTCACTCGATACTGATGCAGCCTATGCGCTCTATCGCTTGCTCTCCCCGCTGTTCCAGCAGGCCTACGCCGAGATAGGTTTTCGTGACCGGAGTTTTGATGACACCTTGAGATCGGCTATCAGTAATGTGCTGCGCGCGGAAGAAATTGAGGGGCCTTTTCAATTAGTTAAACCTTCCGTCATGTATCTTTACGCCGATGCCAGCATCGAAAATTTACAGGAAGTGCATAAACTGTTAATTCGCATGGGCCCTGAGAATACAGCCAAGATAAAAGCCAAGCTCGAGGATTTCAGCGAACGCCTCTAAACCACTGCCAGGCCCTGACTCAGGAGAGATGCTGCCATGATAGATTCCGCGCTGGTCGACGTTAACTGGTTGGTCGAACATTTACAGGATGCCGAACTGGTAATTCTGGATGCTTCGGTACCGCCTGTTGTGCCGGGCTTTGAATCTATAAACAGCAAAGAAAATTTCGCGGCTATTCCTGGTGCCCGTCGCTTCGATTACGACAAGGAAGTTTGTAAGCCAAACAGCAGCCTTCCCCATATGATGCCAAGCCCTGAGCTGTTTCAGGAAAAAGTCAGAGAGATTGGTGTCAACCGGGATAGTACTATCGTTGTCTATGATGATGTAGGGCTCTATGCCAGCCCCAGGGCCTGGTGGATGTTCCGAGCCATGGGACATGACCAGGTCTATGTGCTGAACGGCGGCTTACCCGCCTGGATTGCAGCGGGCCTGGCCACCGCCGCCAGCTTGTCTTCGGCTGAAGCGCAAGGTGATTTCGAGGCGGAAGAGCGAATCAATCTATTTTGTGACTTTAACGTGGTGCTGGCGGCGATCGACGACAAGGCAAGCCAAATTATCGATGTCAGATCCGCGGGGAGGTTCAATGCTACGGCACCCGAACCGCGTCCCGGCGTCCGAGGCGGTCACATGCCCTCGGCCTGCAACTTGCCCTTCGCCAGGGTGCTGGATAACGGCAAGCTCCGTGACAGAGCGGAATTGCAGCAAATGCTGCAGGAATTGGCCAGCCCAGAGCAAAAGGTCATAAGCAGCTGTGGGTCAGGTATCACAGCTTGCGTAATGACCCTGGCAGCCTGGGAGGCTGGGTATCGGCAGCTTTCGGTTTACGATGGCAGTTGGGCGGAGTGGGGACTTCCCTCAAAGCTCCCAGTTGTACCCTAGATAGGTACTTTCCTTTAGAGGCAAGCTTGCGGAATAATTGTCCGCTGCTGAGCAGAAAGAGCAGCGCAATATAGCAGAGCCAATGCCATGGCAGGTGCAGCAGTTTTTTTGATGGACTATTCACCTGCTCGACGACCCGGCTCGCGCTGCTCCCTATCAAACCAATTGGTTATCTGGGATTCAAGTGACATAAATCAGCCCGGCATCTTGAATTCATCGACGAAGTTCATGAAACCCTCGCTGTTTTCCGTACGCAAAGCCACGATCTCCTGATACTCGTCCGAGTTATACCATTCCTTGGCTTTATCCTTGCTGGGAAAACGCAGGACGATGGTCACATCAGCGCCACCCGCTTCACTTTTCTCACTGTTATAGTCTGCGACCAGAATTTCGCCACCATGGTTAAAAATAGTAGGGCCGACAACCCTGGGATAGGCTTTGTAAGCCTCTGGATTGGTGATGTTGTAGTTGGCAATTACATAGGCTGACATTAATTTCTCCTTGAAGTCCTGCATACCAGATGGCGCTGTCCACGTCTTATCACCAGTCGCCACGGCCATCTTCGATGGGGCAACAGGGAGTCTACCAGTTAAACTCGCTCAACAAACATGGCGTGTTTGAATTCGAGGTTGGGTGTCTATTCTGAGGGCCAGGCTATCAAAGACTTGCCAGAACACAATGAGGAAAGCTATCCCCAGGCCAATACTGCGTCAACTGAGCTTTCCTGCTGCGAGAAATTTCATACTGTCCACTTAACCCCTGGCTGTACGACTTGGCAACGCCTATCACTGACCTGGCCGGGTAGGGTCATCCGAGTTTCGCTTGAGCCCTACCATCTTCGAGAGGATGTGCTGAAACTCAGCCTGACTCATATCAATGTGTTCCAGCACTCTGCCATAGAGAGTAATCGTAGGCACATTGCGATCTTTGAACTCGTTCTGGGTCTGCATCAGGCAGTACAGCACGAGGCGCTCCTTGCGATTTAGGCCAACGCGCACGTCTGGCAGCAAGTCCAGTAGTTTATCGGAGTCATTCATGGGCTGGTGTCGTTGCGGATTCAACATCAGTATAAACAATTAGTAACCCTGAAATCTGCAGCTCGAAGGGAATTGCGGGGTGGAAACGGGCACTGCGTTAAATAGGAGATACAGGACTTGGCTAGCAGGCGGAATAAGAAGCCGATACCATGAGGCGTTAGGCCAGCCCGAGATTTTAAGGGAAATTTGCCGTGCCCTCGAAGGCGCGAGCGTTATCGAGGGCACAGCGGTTTACTCATGCCGGAATAGGTGTTTAAGCAACCCGGTCTAGCGCTTGCATTCCTGACTGAATCGCCCGTGCATAACACCTGCGATTCTCTGCCACTTGCGTCAGAGACCCAACGCGTCGCAGCTCCTGTTCGCCACAAACTTGTTCGGCGGCTTTGCGAATTTGCTTTTCTATTTCCTTGCGGCCCAATTCAGTGCGCGCATCTTCAGTTGAGAAAGTGATCTTGATCTTGTCTAGTGAAATCTCGGACTTCTCTACGTCGGCAAAAACCAGGGGGCTGAAGCTGGTGGCGATGAGCATAAAGGCTGGGGCGATTAGTTTTTTCATAATTACTCTCCATAACTGCGAAATACTAGGTAATGTTTCCCGAAAGGCTAGTGTGTCTGAGAGATTAATAGGCCGACCCCTTTTCGCTATGTTTAAAGCAGCGAGTGCGGCATACAGATTCGCTCAAGGGCAAAACGCTATTTTTAGGCTGCTGGCACCGTAGCTGCCTGATCAAAGCGTGAAGAAAACCCCCAGAAAACCTGAATACCAGCGATAAGGGCGCTCGATCGCTGCTTAAGTGTGATTTTGAAACAGATTGAGAAAAAATCTGCGTGGGCCCTAAACTACCAGCAACGCAGCAAAATTTGATAGCATGCACAGCGAGTTTGCTCCGGTTTTACGTTCCGGACGGCAATGAGGAAGATAGATGAACGACACTAATCCCAGCGTGGTAGTCGCCGCGCTTTATCGCTTCGCGCGATTTCCAGATTTTGAAGCATTCCGACAGCCGCTGTTTGAAGCGATGCTGGCAGCTGAAGTACGAGGTACTTTGCTACTGGCAGCCGAGGGCATCAATGGCACTATCGCCGGCAGCCGTCTGGGCATCGATAAAGTGTTGGATTTTTTGCAGCAGGACGAGCGCTTCGCGGGACTGGAAGTCAAAGAGTCCTCCGTGGACGACAATCCGTTTTACCGCACAAAAGTTAAGCTCAAAAAAGAAATAGTCACCATGGGGGTGCAGGATATCGATCCCAATGAGATCGTTGGCACCTTCGTCGATGCTGAGGATTGGAATGAGCTGATTTCCAGGCCCGATGTGCTGCTATTGGATACCCGCAACAAATACGAGGTGGAAATCGGCACCTTTGATGGGGCGGTGAATCCTGAGACTGACTCATTCCGAGAGTTTCCCGAGTATGTGGCGCGTCACCTGGATCCTGGCAATCACAAAAAAGTCGCCATGTTCTGCACCGGTGGTATTCGTTGCGAAAAATCTACCGCCTATTTACGCCAGCAGGGTTTTGATGAGGTTTATCATCTCAAGGGAGGTATTCTGAAATACCTTGAGCTTGTGTCGGAATCAGAGAGTAAATGGCAGGGAGAATGCTTCGTTTTTGACAATCGGGTTACGGTAAATCACAAGCTTGAACAGGGTGCTTACGATCAGTGCCACGCCTGTCGCATGCCGATTACAGAGCAGGACAAGGAAAGTGAGTACTATCAGAAGGGCATAAGCTGTCATCACTGTTGCGATAAGCACACACCTGATCAGGTGAAGCGCTATGCCGAGCGCGAGCGGCAGATCGAGCTGGCAAAGCAGCGTGGTGAAACCCATATTGGTCAGCCGATGCAGGATACAATCGACTCCCGTCGCAGAGAGAAGCTGAGTTTCAAGGCGTCGCAGCGAGAAGTGGAGCGCGGCAAAGTCTAAGATCAACAGTCCGCTGTCTTGCGAGGCTATAGACATCTCCCTGGCATTCATCAGCGGCTGGTATGAAGGAGTGGAGGAGGCTGCAATTTGAACAAGGAAGATGAACCGATCCTGATGAGTCCCTATGGGGATTTTCTTGGCATCGAGCTCCAGGATATCTCGCCGGGAAGGGCGCTATGCACGATTGAGCTTAAAGATCACCATCTCAACAACGGCGGTCGCGTGCATGGTGGTGTACTCACGTCACTTGCGGATACCGCGGCAGGTGCCGCCGTGCGCTCTATCCGGCCGGAGGGCAAGCTCTCGGCGACGATCGACCTTAGCATCTCTTTTATACGACCACCAACAGGGCACAAGCTCGTGGCTCAAGCCGAAGTCATTCATGCTGGCCGGCAGCTGTTCCGTACCGAGATATCCATACACTGCGAAGACAAGCTGGTGGCGAAGACCAATGCCACCTTCATGATCGTGCCGCCGTTTAAAAAATAGCTAAACTGCGGGACAATGAAATAAAAGTAGTGTGAAGTGGTTCACTTTCAACTAGCACGGGACAAGCTTTACTCTGCCTGAGTAAACCCTTCCGGGTTTTGTGCGTATTAATGAGTAAGGCAGGCCCTAGCCTCAAGCTATTCACGCGGGTCGTGAATGTGAGAAGGGTCAAATCCCAGAAATATTTGAGTAAGGAGGCTCGGACCATGAAAACTTTCAGGATTAGAATGCTGGCTACCATAGCTATGGTTGGCTTGGCACCGCCCACACTGGCGCAGCAGTTGCCTGAATTGACCGCTGCAACCGCCACCGGCGCGAATACAAGCGCAAAATTCTTCGGGGGAGTATCGGCGGACAATGGTGCGAGCTTTGGCAACAGTTTTGATTTTGATACGCCGCTGGATATTACCGGGTCAATTCAGGTTGAAGAATCCCATGTCAACACCGTAGGGAACTTGTACATTGTCGCCCAGCTCGGTGAGCAGCTCCTGTTTCGCGATGCGACTGGCAACTACCTGGAATGGGACATGAACCTGGCGACGCTGCAGGCGGCCAGCCCTGACAAGACTCTGGCATCCAATGAGCCGCTTACAGTAGTAGACGACCTTCCGCTAGGGCCAGCAGGCGCGGCAGGGCTGACTCTGAGCGTATTTCTGGCTTACGATACCATTGCTGCTCCGGGCGAGCTGTTCTATAGCGGTGCACCCATTGCTGTTTCGATTGGCACGGCGCCGCCAGCAGAGCCAGCTAGCCTGACAATCTACACACAATCTATTTCTGCTCAAATTGTTCAGCTACGCTGCGTGGTATGTCATGTGAGTGGAGGGGTCGCTGGCGGGACGCCGCTGCTCTATGTCAGGAGTCCAGCCGCTGATTTCTTAACCACAAATTACAACACCATAGTTAATTACATAAAGAACGTTCCCAATGGCTCAAACCGGATTCTCTCTAAACCACAGGGTCAAGCACACAGCGGTGGCGTGCAGCTACAAAGCGGTTCGACAGATTTCCAAAATCTGAGTGATTTCGTCAACGCAGTGCTAACTGAATAGCAAGTCTCTAATGGTGTTTCTCATTTCAAAAATCGCTCTGTCTTGTTGTATTAAACGGGGCAGAGCGTGATCCACTTAAAAGAATTTACTGCCTCTATTGCTTAACATTGCCTGTGTATGAGTTGCTCGTTTCTTTTGGGCGCTGCGCTTTGACGGCGCAGCTTTAGAAATTGTCGCTCGCCAAGCATTGAGTGTGATTTCTAGTCTGCAAATAATTGAAACTGATAATCGCTGCCAGGAATAATGCCTAGAATAGAATTTTACTTTGACCCTTCTCCCGGCCTCACGGTCATTACTACTATGGGCAGGTCTATCCCATGAACCTGGCTAACTGCGTCGGCCATCATTACACAGGCACTCAAAGTAATCTGGCGCTGTTTGATTTTAGCGATGCGGATTTGATCGGGACCGAACCTGAGATGCCGTGTTAGGTATTTGATCGCCCGGCTAGCTATTCGCGTAAACGAGATCGGAAAGCTTTCGTATTTCCGGTGCCTGTAACTAGAGAGTTGCGACCGTTCCTGGAAGGGTATTGCCGTATCGACGAGACTGAGTCCAGTCTGGATGTGTTTGACAGGTTGATTCACGCCCACATATGGATGCTGCAGGATCAAAAAGCACATCGTATACGGTATGTTCTTTAAACCCTGTATGTTGACCGGGACTTTTGCGGCACGGATGGCCGAATCATTCCTGGACGCAGGCTCAGCCTCACTGGGCCGCAAGTAAAACCAGATTGATGACATTGCCTACCCGATCTCTAATGTCGCCATGGATAAGATCGAATATCTGGTGCAGACCCACATCTGAATGGAGGCCTACCCCAGCTGCGGACGTGTCTTCCTCGATGCTGGCGAACTGACCGATCTCAAATACGAGACCTTTTCCGACAAAATCAAGTCCCTGTTAAAGGGCAAGCGCAAGCACAAGCACACCGAGGCTTGAGCTAGTCCCCGGTTTGTGGGATCGAGGTAGTTACCACCGGGCCTACGCCCATGATCTGCACTGTTACCGCTTCATCTTTGGCCATATCGTAATGATGCCCACCTGGCGGCTGGTAAATAAATGTTCCTTCAGGAACTGCGGTCATATTGTCGGGATCATAAACGTCTGATTCCGGGCCATAGGACGTGTACCAGGTACCTTTAATCACAGTGATGTAGCGTGCTGTGCTGTGATAGTGCGGGCGGCTCCCGGTGCCTGGTGCAAAGGTGATGCGCATAACGTACATACCGGGCTTCGAAGGGTCGCCGTAGATCAGCACGCTGCGCGAGCCCTCTGCGGGTTCCAGCACGTCAGGTGTGCCAATAACAAATCCTGACTCATCTGGTTCTACGTCTTGCGCAGACACAGATGCCATTACACCAGATAGTAAGAGACCGAAAGTCGCTAGCACGGCGGTGCGAGGCACTGGTAATCGGGACTTTGATGAGTTTTGGAGCATTTGGGTAAGTGTGCGCATTGTTATTCTCCTTGTGGCTGGCAAACCCCGACTGATTAATGCAACCGGAATCTGGATAGACTAATTCACGTTGTGGTAAATGCCAAGTCGCCAGCCCAGTGATACTATGCTGCATCTGTGCAGTGATGCTTGATTCATTGGCCATTGTTATTCTCAATCTGATCCTGGCTGATGATTAGCGCGTGTAGCACCTTCTGTAGAAAGCTATCATTTGTCCCAAACCAGTTGCCGGCCATACGCAATGGCTCTCCCTATCGCTCCCAGGCCCGTTCAATTCAGCTAAAACCGGCTGATTATGGGAAGGGTTGCGCGGCAGCCCCATGTGGTTGCAGGCTATTGAGATAAGGACTATTGTTACGAAAGGACAGTGTAATCTTATGAAGAAACTTGTCATTGTCACGGTGCTGGCGTTAATCACCGCTGCTTGTGCCACGCCGCCAACAAATTTTGCTGGCATGAGTGAAGCCGAGCTGCTGGCCTATAATCGCGGCAAGCCGGTCATGGAGCAGATATACTGCGAGGATCGCAAGCAGCGGACTGGAACCCATATTCGGCGGACCGACTGCAGGACCGTGGAGGATTGGGTGGAGCATAACTTTCGCACCCAGCAGACAATCCAAACTATGGCGGTGGGCCGGCCATTTAACTAGGTCTTTCAGGCCGGCAGACTGGAATTAATGGTGATACAGCATGCAACTGACTGCTTTATTCAAATTCTGCAGAGTTCTCACTGGCGCTATTCTCGCGCTGGGCCTATTTAGCTGCGCAAATCAACCGTTGAATTTTACCTTGATGTCTGAGGGTGAACTGCTTGCCTACAATAGCGGGCGACCGGTACTCAAACAGGTTTACTGTCGGGAAATAAAGCTGACCTCGTCCCACATCCGGCGCAATGTGTGCAAACGGGTCGAAGATTGGGTGCAGCACAATATGCGCACAATGATGACGATTGGTACGATGTCGGTGAGTGACTATTCAGTCTTTGGTCGATCGCTGGACTAAAGTGTCTGTCGACTTGTTGAGCGATTCAACTAAAGGCTCCGCGCAAGAAAGTACCGCAGCTAAGCAATAACCCTGATTGAAACAACTCTCATCCTGCTCTCATTGAATGGGTGGCTCGTGGTTCTGGGCTCAGAGTATGTAGGTTGTCCCTTGCAGGGGTGAGCCATCAAACCACCACATCACAAACACCATGCCATTCAAAACACCCACAAACTCGTTGTCGGATGAGCCTCCAAAACCAGGCCATTGCCATGCGCAGTTAATGCATGGGCCTGTGTTGAGTCAATGTTCCGGACTGACTCTCTTCAACCCTAGCCGAAATAGAGATCATATGATTCTGTTTGTGCTTTGAACCTTTCTGGTCTAAGACACTTTGAGCTGCCTGGTCTGTAGGTTATGCTTCTGAGTCATGATTGGTCGTAACGCACTGATTTTATTAGAAATTGTGGCTAAAGGGGTAGTGCTATTGCAATTTGATGGGTTTGGGAAAGGGATAGAGCTTGTGCGTCAAAAAAAGCAATGGCTGTTTTTTACCCAGGCGGCGATGGCAAAAAGCGTTTGGCCGATGACCTGATCATGCCAGTTGAATTGGCGGAATCAGAGTGAATTGACTATTTTTCAGACCTTTGTCACGAGCGGGCAACACCGGATCGGGACAAGGCGAGGCCAATCGAGCCAGCCCGTGATCAGGCCAATTAGAGAATAAGTCGGAGCGATTCAAAAGCAGTAATGCAGTTGAATAAGGAGTCAGGACCCAGCGATGGCAGTGAAATCAGCATTCCGCAAGGACGACTCTTTTATTGAGCAGTTCTTGCGCCTTGAGTCAGCCGGCGGCATCTTGCTGATTGCGACTGCCGGATTGGCGATCCTGTGTGTCAACACTCCCCTGTCCAGTGTTTATCAATTGCTACTGGATACGCCGGTTGAATTTCGGGTTGGTGGTCTTGAGATTGCCAAACCATTGCTGCTCTGGATCAATGACGGGCTGATGGCAGTTTTCTTTTATCTCATCGGTCTGGAGCTCAAGCGCGAACTGCTTGAAGGAGAATTGTCGGACCCGGCGAATATCATCTTGCCCGGTGTTGGCGCTATTGGCGGCATGCTGGTGCCAGGCTTGATTTACGCCTACTTTAATCTACAGGATGACGTGGCCATCAAGGGATGGGCGATCCCGGCGGCAACAGATATCGCCTTCGCGCTTGGCGTGTTGGCGCTACTGGGTTCGCGGGTTCCGCCGTCTATAAAAATATTTCTCACATCCCTTGCAATTATTGATGATATTGGCGCCATCGTGATCATTGCGGTGTTTTATACCGCGCAGATTTCGTTCAGTGCCCTGTTTGTCGTAGTGGGTCTGCTGCCGGTGCTCTACATCCTTAATCGCCGCAACGTCACCAGCTATTCACCTTATTATGATAATTGGCGTTATCGTATGGATAGCGATGTTGAAGTCCGGTGTTCATGCCACGCTTGCTGGAGTCCTTCTGGCTTTCTTTTTTCCAATACGTGATCGTAAAAACCCTGATCATTCACCCCTGGAACACCTGGAGCACGATCTTCATGGCGCTGTGCCTATTTTATTTTTCCAGTATTCGCGTTTATGAACGCAGGTGTCGATCTGCGTGGCATGACTACAGATCAATTTCTGCATGATGTGCCGATTGGTATCGCGCTGGGGCTATTTGTCGGTAAACAGGCAGGTATTTTCGGCTTGTGTTGGCTGGCGGTGAAAGCCGGTTTGACGCGGCTACCGAAAGGCATGGATATGGTAAGCCTATATGGTACCGCGGCTCTATGTGGAATCGGCTTTACTATGAGCCTGTTCATCGGCTCACTCGCGTTTGAGGAAGCGGGTGTGAATCTGCTGTTTGATGAGCGGCTCGGTATTCTCGCTGGCTCAATCGCATCGGGCCTGGTGGGCTATTTTGTACTGAAGAGTCATTTAGGCAAGAAGGTGGCTCTGGATCAGACGGATTGAAGCCTTACTGCGCTTTCCTGCGCAGACTTTGCGCCAGGGAATCCATGCCATCAACCAGGCCTCGAACGCAGTACAAGCCTGTCAATTTTATCCGCTCTTTTGCGGTCAGGAACGACTGAGAGCGCCACAAGCGGGTGAGTTTCTGCCACATTGGCTGATCATGTAGGAAGGCGGCAAAGCGACGGGAAACACGCGACAGCAGTAAGGCAGCAAGGGCAAGGAAAACAATGCCTGGTATAATCGGAAAGATCAGTCCAATCAAGCCAATCACCGCGAATACCGCCACTACAGCTAGCACCATTGCCTTGATCAGAAATGGATGTTCTTTAGATTCGTCGTGCCAGTTGCTAAACATATTCTCTCTCCACTGGCTGCAGGCTTCGGGCCGCAGCGTCTGCGATTGCTTGATGTATCGATAAATCATTTGATGCAGCTATCGTGCCACTCTTTAACTTATTGATATTATTGAATTACTTATAGTTTTTGCTTGGCTATTTTGGTGAAAAACGCTACTTGTTGGTAACCATATTGACCAAACCCTTCGCGTTACCGGAAGCAAGGTGTGGGTTTTAGAGTATTGTCTCCGGCAGGATGCTGCAGTAACGTGTGGGATGCCGAAGAAACCACTATCCAGTTTTCTATATGCGAATTCATGATCAATTCAGCAAAATTGAACTGCAGCAATTGCTTGCACGCAGCGATGCCCAGGCGTGGCTGGCAGTGCTGACAAGTTGGGTGCTGGTGGCTCTGGCCTTTGCGCTGGTGGCGCTGTGGCCGAATACCCTGACAATTTTATTGGCGTTGATAGTCATCGGCGGTCGCCAGTTAGGATTTGGAGCGCTGATGCACGAGTGTGGCCATGGTTCTCTGTTCGCAACTAAGGGCTTAAATAGTTGGGTGGGAAAGTGGCTGTGTGCGGGCCCAGTGATGTATCGCATTGATGATTATATGGTCCGGCATCTGCTGCACCACCGCACCGTGGGAACTGCCGAAGACCCTGATCTTTCGCGTTACCAGGCATATCCGGTTACTCGTGCCTCTTTGCGGCGCAAGCTGATTCGGGATCTGACCGGCCGCACCACGATGAAATTTTTGCGGGATTTGCTGAAGGCGAATGCCACCATCGAGACCGAAGATGGACAGCGGAGTTTGCGCCTGGGACGTCTTTTTTCGCGCATGCGCGCGCCCATTATCAGCAATCTGGTGTTGTTTTCGATTCTTGCAAGCCTGGGTCAGGCGCCGCTTTACCTGCTCTGGGTGGCAGCCTATTTCAGCACTTACATGCTGTTTTCGAGAATTCGCAACCTGGCGGAACATGCAGCAGTGCCAGATCTCACCGATAGCGATCCGCTATTGAACACCAGAACGACCCTGGCCTCATGGTGGGAGCGCTTAACTTTCGCGCCTAACAGCGTCAATTATCATCTTGAACATCATCTGCTGCCGGCGGTGCCCAAGTACAGACTCGCAAAATTTCATCGTGCTCTGCGGGCGAAGGGCTTGTTGGATCATGCGGATATCGCGCCCGGTTATCGTGCGGTTCTTGATCGCATCATTACCAAGCAACAGGCACAGGCGGCTTAGTTAGACCAGGCTTGGTGCGCTAAACCCGAGTGCACCCAAGATTGCAGATCAATCATTCAACTTCGCGCCGGCCAGTCGTGCCACAGCAGACAGGGTAGTTTGAGCTGCGTTCAGTCCCAGGCGAAAGTCATCATCGGTAAAGGTAGTCCAGACATCCAGTGGTGTATGCCAGGTTGGGTTCCAGCCAGCCCCGGTATGGGCCCCGCGTTCATTTTCGCGAAGGCTAATTGATGGAACTGTATTCATGAATACGCTGGAATCCGTATTAGTCATATGCGGACCCACAATTGCAGGATAGTCAGTGTTGAATTGATCGGCGGCAGCCTTGAATTTGAAAGCCAGCTGCATGGATTCCTCGATCAACTCAGAGCCTGACTGAAACTCAATATTTACATCGGCTTCTGGGCGTTGATCCCGGCTTACGACGCCATCTGCGCTGGGCGCGCCGTGATCCCACAGCATCATGTCGTGTTGAATCATGCCCAGCCAGCGCGGCTCTGGGTACTCGCCGGAGCCGGCGGGATTTTCGATGCCCTGCAGAGCGACGCGTTGGTCAAAATAGGCCTGGGCGCCGTTGAGTCCGGTTTCCTCGTTATTCCAAAGCGCGAAGCGGATGCTCACTTCGGTTTCTACATCTGGTGAACTAAAGATGCGGGCAAGCTCCATGACCAGTGCCGTGCCGGATCCGTCATCGTTAACCGCCTCGTTAACCCCATGTCCATCCATGTGGGCGCCGAGTATATACATTTCATCCGGACGGCTGGTGCCAACCTTGGTGCAGTAAACTTCGGATCGCGGCCCGTTTACGGGTTCTTCCCGATTCAATTCGCGAATACGCTCATCCGGTTGCGCCATTAAGTCGCGATTCACACCAGTGGGCGCGCGGTAGCCATAGATCGAAGAGCCACCGGGTCCACTGCCATTGCGACCGACCCTGCCTCCGGTAGGGGTGGTGAGATCGGGCTCCTCGTTGCTGCGTGGCCGGCGGCCGCGGGGAGGCCTGGGTTCAGGGTCAAACACATACTCGATACGCTCTGGGCTGCAGCCCATGGCCTCTAACTGCGAAGCGATCCAGTCCACCGCCATGCGATTGCGTTCAGTGCCCTGTCGGCGATCGCCAAACTGGGTCAGGCCCTTTATGGTCGATTTATAAGACTCCAGGTCCAGGCGGCTGACCAGTTCAACGATTTCCTCATCGTTACCCTGCGCGAGGGCGGTGGCTGAAAGGGTAGCGGTCAAGCTCAGAGCAGCCGCGTGGGCCAGTATTAGGGCGTGATCAGACATGGGACACCTGTTTTTGGGATTTTCAGATCAGGTGCTGAGCATAGGAAAGCTAAGCGCCAGTGTCTATATGAAAGCACGCAGGAAATTGTGTGCTAAGGTCGGGTTGATGTGTAGTTGCTGAAAGGTGTCCAGTTGATGAATAATCAAAGGCCCTCCTACAAAAAATAATCCGGCAAGGCGAGGAAGCAGGAAATGATCAGACGCAGATTTATCTCACGAAGCCTGGTGCTGGGAGCCGGTTTATCGACTCCATTGGCGCTCACGCGCACGGCATTTGCCGCCAGCATGCCGGCGGATATTGTCGAAATGAATGCCTTGAGCCTGTCTCGCGCGATCGAGGAAAGCCAGGTGAGTTGTGTAGAGGTGATGCAGGCTTACCTGGCCCACATCGAACGCTACAACCCGGTCTACAATGCGATTGTTGGTATGGCGGAGGCTGACGATCTGCTGCAGCAAGCACGCAATGCGGATGCGGAAATATCCCGCGGTGAATACCACGGCTGGATGCATGGCATGCCGCATGCGGTTAAAGACCTCCAGCCGGTTGCGGGTTTGCGCTACACCAGCGGCTCGCCAATTTTTGCTGACCGCATTGCCGATCGTGATAGTGGTATGGCAGCAAAACTACGTGCTGCGGGGGCAATTTTCATTGGTAAGACCAATACCCCGGAATTCGGACTGGGCTCGCAATCCTATAACCCCGTCTATGGCGCTACCGGCAGCGCCTGGAACCCAGACCTGACTGCCGGTGGCTCAAGTGGCGGCGCGGCCAGCGGTTTGGGCACTCATATGCTGCCGGTAGCGGATGGCAGCGATATGATGGGCTCGCTGCGCAATCCGGGGGCATTCAACAATGTCATTGGTTTTCGCCCCAGTGTTAATGTGATGAGTGGTACCGAGTCGGTGCCCAGGGCGCTATCAACGTCCGGCCCAATGGGTCG
>MDSV01061006.1_pt1 | contig 21726 bp, 25 predicted proteins | sample 810851 | NCBI WGS metagenome assembly MDSV01 (sample SAMN05326640, study PRJNA326480) | marine metagenome | isolation source: seawater | place: Atlantic Ocean: North East | collected 2012 | reverse complement strand
TTTGCATTCATCTTGGTCAAGTTTTTTTGAAACTAGGGATAGAACTAAATCATCACTGACAAATTTTCCAGTTGACATGATTTCTTGAATTTCTTCTCCAAGACTTGAGCCACCTTTTATTTCCTCTCTCAAAAGATCACCAGTTGAAATTTGAGGAATGCCAAACTCTTTTATGATAAATTTCGACTGCGTACCTTTGCCACAACCTGGTGCTCCTAAAAACAATATGTTCATAATTTTTTCTCCTAATAGTTATAGTAATGGTGCAATCACAAGACTAACAATTGCCATAACATTAATTAAAATATTCATTGATGGACCAGATGTATCCTTTAATGGATCTCCAACTGTATCTCCAACTACTGCAGCTTTATGAACATCAGATCCTTTGCCGCCAAGATTACCTTGCTCAACATGTTTCTTGGCATTATCCCAAGCTCCACCAGCATTAGACATTGTTAATGCTAACAAGACGCAACTTAATAATCCGCCACCCAACAGGCCACCTAACATTTCAGGGCCGAAAGTCAGTCCTATTACAACTGGTGAAAATACTGCAATAGATCCTGGTAGAATCATTTTCTTTAGTGCTGCTGTTGTTGCAATTTCTATACATCTGCTGTTGTCTGGTTTTCCGGTTCCTTCTAATAAACCCGGTATTTCTCTAAACTGTCTCCTTATTTCGTTAATCATTTCATGAGCAGCATCTCCAACAGCTGTAATAGTTAACGAGGCTACTAAAAACGGAATCATACCTCCAATAAATAATCCAATTAGGACATTTGTATCAGTTAATAACAATTGGATTGGCATATCTCTCCCATGATTAACTTCTTGTACAAAAGCAGTAATTATAGCTAAAGCTGCTAGTGCCGCAGCCCCAATAGCAAAACCTTTTCCTATGGCTGCCGTAGTATTTCCAACTTCATCAAGACTATCAGTAATCTTTCTTGTATCCTCCCCAAGCCCTGCCATCTCGGCTATACCTCCAGCATTATCAGCCACAGGTCCATAAGCATCAATTGCCATTGTGATTCCTACAGTTGCAAGCATTCCAACTGCAGCAATACCAACACCATAAAGATCGGCATAAGCGTTAGCAATAAATATTATTACTGCGATAGATATAATAGGGATCACAACAGACTCTAAACCTATTGCTAAACCAGTTGTAATTACAGTCGCTGGCCCAGTTTCGCCTTGTCCAGCAATCTTTCTAACTGGGCTTCCACCCGTATAGTATTCTGTTACCAATCCAATTATTACACCACCAATTGTTCCAGCTAATACTGCATACCAAACACTTGAATTAACATCAAGGCTAGTAATAACAATATATGAAAAAACTATAAAAATAATAGCAGCCGAAAAAGTACCACCACGGAGTGCGCCACTTATTTTATCTGTTGATGTAGTTTTTGCTAAATATTTAACTATAAGAATTCCCGTTATTGAACATAATAACCCAAGAGATGCTAAAGCTAAGGGTAAAAACATGAGCGACTGCCTTGGTCCTAATTGATCAATTAAAGATAGACTTAAGGTAGAAGCGATAGCAATTGAAGCAATTATTGATCCACAGTAAGATTCAAAAATATCTGAACCCATTCCAGCAACGTCACCGACATTGTCACCAACATTATCAGCTATCACTCCAGGATTTCTTGGATCATCTTCTGGAATACCGGCTTCAACTTTACCAACCAAGTCTGCGCCTACGTCAGCACATTTAGTAAATATACCACCTCCAACTCTAGAAAATAATGCTACTACAGAGGCTCCCATACCAAATCCATGAATTACAGATGCAGTTTTAGGATCTCCTCCATATAAATAATATAATATTCCAAGACCTAGTAGTCCCATTGCAGCTACTGTTAATCCCATAATTGAACCACCAAAAAATGCTACAGTTAGGCTTTCAGATATACCAAATTTGTTTGCGGAATTTGTAGTTCTAACGTTAGCTTTTGTGGATGTATACATTCCAATAAAACCGGTAGCTGAAGAGCATAATGCACCAATAATAAATGCCAATGTACTTTCTGGACCTAGCCCAACAAATACACCAAGAGTTAGTAAAAGTGAAAATAGAAACAATATTGAATATTCTTTTTTGATGAAAGTCATTGCACCTAGATGTATTTCATCTGCGATTTCGACTATTTTACCTTCACCTGCAGAAAAATTTAAAATAAATTTGTATAATAAGAAGGCTGTTAAAAGTCCCACTATTCCGAGGTAAACAGGCAATAAATCAATACTAAACATAATAACTCCTGGGTTAATTTATAAATAATCCATATAAATGTTCATATCTAACATAATTTTTATATTCTTTTCATAGAACTCTTAATATAATCATACTTATGAAAACAAAAGCTCGAAAAGACTCTATCAGAAAACGCCGTAATTTTGAAGAAAAATATAGCTGGGATCCTATGAGTAATGCCGAGAAAGAAAGAAGATCTCATAAAAATAGAGCTCTTATAGCTACAGGAATTGTATTAGCTTTTTTTACTATTTATGTATCTGAATTATACAGTGTGCAAGTATCAGATCATGGTTACTATTCTGTAAAATCTGATTCAAATCGAATAAGAATAAGACCAATTCAAGCTACTCGCGGTCTAATCTATGATAGAAAAGGAAAGATTCTCGCAGATAACATTAATACCTTTAACCTAATTGTAAAAAAAGAACTAATCAGTAATAGAGATGATTTTATGAGTAAGTTAAAAAAACTTATTTTATTAAATCCAAATAAAATGGAAGAAATAAATCAGCAGTTTAAAAATAGACGCTTGAAAGATATAACTATCCTCGAAGATATTACCTTAGATGAATTTTCTAAAATTGCTGTTGATAAACATCTCCTCCCAGAAATTGAGCTAATTCCTAAATCAAAAAGGAGGTATATATCACCATACGCTACATCTCATGTCTTGGGGTATGTTGCAAAAGTTTCAGATGATGATCTATATTCAGATGTTGTGAAGATACATGAAGGAATGACAGAAATTGGTAAATTAGGTATCGAGAGATTTTATCAAAATATTTTATCTGGAGAACCAGGATATGAAAAGCTTGAAACTGATGCTAGAGGAGAGGTAATCAGAGTTATTGAAAAAAAAATACCTACTCGAGGAAACGACTTATATCTGACATTAGATTTAGACCTTCAAGAATATATTTATAATAAAGTTGAAAAAAAGGAAGGAGCGGTAATTGTTATGGATCCTAAAAATGGTGACATTTTATCGTTTGTTAGTTTTCCTGGGTATGACAACAATTTGTTCACCACATCTATCTCCAGAAAATCATATAATAAATTATTAAATGATAACCGGAAACCATTAATAAATAGAGTTATATCTGGCCAATATCCTCCAGGGTCTACTTTGAAACCTTTTATTGGAATGATTGCATTAGAAGAGCAAATAATTGATTCATCCAAATTGGTTAACTGTGATGGTGCATATGAACTGAAGAACCATAGTAGACCATTTAAATGTTGGAAAAAAACAGGCCATGGAGATACAGATTTATCTTATGCTTTGACTCAGTCTTGCGATGTATTTTTTTATCGTGTTGCTCAATTAGCTGGAATTGACTCTCTCAGTGCTAATTTATATAAATATGGTTTTGGACAAAAAACTTATATAGATTTATATGGAGAAAAATCCGGATTAATCCCAGATAGAAAATGGAAGTCTAAAACTAAACAGCTCCCATGGTATCAAGGAGAAACTCTAAATGTTGGTATCGGCCAAGGTTATTTCCTTGCCACGCCAATGCAGTTGACTCTAGCTACATCAACTTTAGCAACTAATGGTAACACCTATACTCCTCATTTATTAAAAAGTTATAAGAATAATAAAACCAAAGAAATATTTAATTATAATTCAAATCAAAATAAATTTAGTACTGTGATCAAGAATCCAGACGATCTTGATATTGTTAAAAGAGCAATGTGGAGAGTAGTGAATGAAAAGAATGTAGGTACTGCATCAAGTTTAAAAAAAGTTAATGATATTGAGTTTGCTGGTAAAACCGGTACCGCGCAAGTATACAATTTAGACGCAGGTAAATCGAATAAAAAAATCCTTCAAGACCATGCTTTATTTATTAGCTATGCGCCTTATGAAGCTCCAGAAATTGTAGTGACAGTAATAGTAGAGCATGGCGGTGGCGGTTCTTCAACTGCAGCTCCTATAGCGAGAGATATTATAGATTTTTATATGGAAAACAAGCGCAAAAAGGTTGTTTTAAATGAGTGAATATATTGGGAATGTACAACAACCTTTTAGAGGACTGTCATCGCTTTTTTACATTGATGTGAAGTTGCTCATACCGATTGTCCTTATTACACTCATAGGTTTAATAACAATATATAGCAGCTCATCGGGAGATACGAGCCTTGTTCTCAAACAGTTTACAAGGATAATGATAGGATTAATTGTCATGATCTTTATTGCACAAGTTCATCCTGATAATCTTAAGTTATTTGCGCCTATATTATATTCTCTAACACTATTACTATTATTCTTAGTACTTTTTATAGGTGTTGGTAAATCTGCTGACAGATGGCTAGATTTATATTTTATAAGATTTCAGCCATCAGAATTAATGAAGATATTTGTTCCTTTAATGCTTGCAACATATTATGCTGATAAACCATTACCGCCAAGAGTCAATTATATTTTTATAGCCATTTTGATAGCGTTGATACCTGTATTCTTAATCATTAGACAACCTGACTTAGGGACTGCATTGCTCATAGGTATGTCTGGCGCTATAGCAATACTGCTGGCTGGAATGAGTATAAGATTTTTTGTTGGAAGTACTATTTCTATAGCAGCTTTAGCCCCTATTTTATGGATGAATATGCATCAATATCAAAAACAAAGAGTACTTACTTTTTTTAGTCCTGAGTCTGACCCCTTGGGTTCGGGTTATCACCTAATGCAATCAAAAATAGCTCTTGGGTCTGGTGGATTTTTTGGTAAAGGTTTTTTTAACGGCACTCAGTCTAAGCTTGGTTTTGTCCCAGAACATTCAACAGATTTTATTTTGACAGCATTTGGTGAAGAATTTGGATTTTTGGGTGTTCTAATTTTAATGATATTATATTTGTTTATTGCCTTACGTGGCCTTAGCATATCAATTAAAGCTACTGACAATTTTGGAAGAATATTAAGTGGGACATTTAGTTTGACAATTTTTTTATATGTACTAGTTAATGTTGGCATGGTGATAGGTTTTTTACCTGTAGTTGGCGCGCCATTGCCGTTTATGAGTTATGGTGGAACATCAATGGTTACGCTTTTTGCTATAATAGGGATCATCATGTCTATAAAATCACATCAAAGGATATTAAGAAAATGATAAAAAATATATTAATATTAATTATTTTTATGACAAACACTTTTTTGGCACAGGCTAATGAAAAAGAAATCAAACTCTTTATTGAATATATGCATAATGAGTATTCTTACGATAAAACTGAATTACAATATTTATTTAATAATGTTAAAACAGAGCCTCGAATAAAAAAATATTTTAGAACAGCTCCTGAACGAACTCTTACATGGAATGGTTGCACTAAAAAAGATAAAAAATGTACTAACTATAAAAACTTATTTGTTACTAATAAAAATATCAACAATGGTATAAAATTTTGGAGTGAGAATTATGATGCATTAGCAAAGGCGGAGAAAAAATTTGGAGTACCGGCTGAAATCATAGTTGCAATAATTGGTATCGAAAGTAAGTATGGTTCTAGAACTGGAACCTTTAAGACTTTTGATACACTGGCATCATTGTCATTAGGTCCTAATAAAGGGCGACGTGCTAAATTTTACAAAACTGAGTTAATTAATTTTTTATTAATGTGTCGAGAAAATCAACTCAACCCATCTAAAATAAAAGGGTCTTATGCTGGAGCACTTGGCAAGCCCCAGTTTATTTCTAGCAGCTACAGACATTATGCTATTGATTTCGATAATGATGGTAAAGTTAATCTTTGGGATTCTAATTACGATGTTATTGGCAGTGTTGCTAATTACTTTAAAAAAAATGGTTGGCGATCATATCAAGAAATTATGACACCAATTTCTTATACTAAATCAAACATGTCTAATGTTGAGATAGCATCAAAGAAAACATATAAACCTTCTACCAAATATAAAACATTCAAAGAGAATTTAATTCTTGCCATATCTCCTATAGAAAAAGATGAGCTTTTGTCTGTTATAGGTAGAAAGGAGCAAACCGGCAAAGAGTATAGTTTTGGGCATAAAAATTTTTATGTCATAACAAGATATAATCGCAGTCGTCTTTATGCCTTGGCCGTATATTCATTAAGTGAAGAAATTAAGAAAGTTAAATCAAACATTTAATATCTAGGATTTATGATATAATTTTTTAAATAATATGAATATTTTCAAGAAAAGTTCTATCTATATAAATGTGCATGCAGTATTAGCTCTAATATTTACCCTAAACGTATTTGCTGCACCTATTCCAAAAGCTCCAAATCCTGATGTTAAATCATATATCTTAATTGATTACGACAGTGGGATGGTTATAGCTGAAAAAAATGCTGATTTAATCTTACCGCCAGCAAGTATAACGAAAATTATGACATCTTATATTATATTTACTGAACTGAAGAATGATACTCTAGCAAAAAATGATGACGTTATAGTCAGTAAGAAAGCCTGGAAAACCGGCGGTTCTAAGATGTTTATAGAGGTAGGAAAAAAAGTAAAAGTTTCTGATTTATTACAGGGCATTATTACTTCTTCTGGAAATGACGCTAGTGTAGCGATGGCAGAGCATATATCTGGCGATGAAGAGACATTTGCTATCTATATGAATCAACTTGCAAAAAATTTAGGCATGACTAATACGAGTTATGCAAATTCCACAGGATTACCTGATGATAACTTATTTACTAGTGCTCGAGACATTTCTACATTAGCTCGCTCGCTAATAAAAAGCTTTCCTAAGGAATATAAATTATATTCTAAAAAAGAATATGTTTATAATGAAATTAAACAATACTCTAGAAATAAATTATTATACTTAGATGATTCTGTCGATGGTATGAAAACAGGCTTTACACAAAAAGCTGGTTATTGCCTTGTCAGTTCTGCATTGAGGGGTAAGAAAAGATTAATATCAGTAGTATTAGGCGCTAAGTCACCAGATCAAAGAACTAATGTCTCTAAAGCTCTTTTAGAGTATGGGTTTAGGTTTTATGAAACTCATAAAATTTTTGAAGAAAATAAAATAATTACTGAAGGCAAAGTCTTTGGAGGATCACAGCAAATGGTTAAGCTTGGCGTGCTTGAGGATGCATATATTTCCATACCAAGAAGACAAATTAAAAATATTAAGCAAAAATATGTTATCGATAAAAATTTAACAGCTCCTATAAATCAAGGTGATGCTGTTGGATATGTTGTCATTCAATTGGACCGTGAAACGCTAACTACTATTAAGCTATATTCAATGGAGTCTGTTAACGAGGGTAGTTTCTATAGAAAAACTCTTGATTCAATATTGAGAAGTTTCTAGACATGGATGAAATATATCTAAACGGCAAGTTCACAACTAAATCAAATGCTCAAATATCTATCATGGATAGGGGATTTCTTTTTGGTGATGGCGTGTATGAGCTGATCCCTGTTTTTAATAAGAAAATATTTCTATTAGATAAACATCTTAATAGACTGAAAACTAGCTTAAATTTGATTGGTATGAAGACAATAGATGGTTTAGAAAAAGTTATAGAAAAGCTCATTTCAAATAATACTAAAAGAAACTTTTTTATTTATCTTCATGTTACTAGAGGCGAACAAACACATCGTAATCATGTTTACCCGCAATCTATAGAGCCTACGGTCTTGATTATGTGTGAAGAATATCCTTCGTACAATCAAAGTCAAATAAATAATGGGTTTTCTGCTTGTATAAAAGAAGATTTCAGATGGCTGAAATCTAACATTAAAAGTATTTCATTATTGGGTAATGTTTTATTAAAAAATTATGCAGTGAATAATAATTTTTATGAGACACTTTTAATTAGAAATAATAAATTAACAGAAGGTTCTGCCAGCAATGTTTTCATCGTTAAAGATAAAGTTATTTATACACCTAAATTAAGTAATGAGCTATTACCAGGCGTAACAAGAGATTTATTAATAGATCTCCTGAATAATCAAGATATGGAGGTTATTGAGTCTGATATTACAGTGGATGAGTTATTGTTATCAGATGAAATTTGGTGTTCTAGTTCAACAAATGCTGTCGTACCTATAGTGAAAGTTGATGATACTGTTATTGGTACCGGTTCTACAGGGGATATATCGACCCTTGCTCATAAAATTACCAAAGATTTTATTGATAAATATTAGATATAAGTCGTTAAAGAATTTAACGACTTATATGTTTTTTTTTGCTTCCTTAGTTTGTCTTTGGATCACAAGAATAAGCAGCTGCATTCATCTCTTGCGCTTTCGCAGTACATTCATCTCTTGATGAGAATGGGCCAATAGTTTCAAAACGATCGAAATCATTTTCTATTGGATATACTTTGGCTGTGTATTCGCTTGGAGGAGTTCCAGTTCCACTACTACAAGCAGTCAGTACAGCTGTTAACATTAAGACAGACATTATTTTGACTTTATTCATTTGCCCCCCGTTTTGGCATTATTATAATAATAAATCCCATTATACTTCTTCTTATCTTCAATTAACAAACATTTATTTTATTATGCTTCAATGAAATTATATGAATATATAGTAAATATGGGTTATAATTGTCTCTGTATATCATTAAATGCTTATACAAGGCGCTTAATATACTAAACGAATTAAATTTTACAGGTGGAGAAAAATGAAAGAAATAAAAAAGAATAAAGGTGTCTTGAATAAAGCTGCTGATTCACGCAGAGGCTTCATGAAAACTCTTGCGACTGTTGCTGCTGCAACACCGGTCATCGGTTCGCTTTTTAAATCACAAGATGTTGATGCAGCTATGGCAGATCATACTATGTATTTACGTGGTTCATATTTTGAGAGTTGTACTTGCGAGACTATTTGCCCATGTTTGCTTTTGCTGGATCCAACAGAAGGATTTTGTAAGGCAGTCCTTGGCTGGGATATTGAGAAAGGACATGTTGGTACAGTTGATGTAAGTGGACTAAGGGTAGCAATGTGGTTAAATGCCCCAGGTAACTTATTAAAAGGACAATTTGAGATGGCTGTTTATATTGATGACAGAGCAAGCAGATCTCAATTTAATGCATTAAGAGAAGCTTATCATGGGATACATGGTGGACATTTGGGTGTAATTGCAAGTCTTGGTAAAGGTGCCGAGGGTGCGCCAAGGGAATATCTCCCAACTAAGTCTGCTAGAATACATATGACTCAAGAAGGGCCAAATCGACATTTAAAAATTGATGGTATTTTGGAAAATAAAATGGAGCAATTAAAAGGATCAGCTGGAGCTGTTACGGTTCGTGGTACACCTTTAGCTGTTGCACCTCCATATGCTATAACAGTTAGTAGAGCTTCAAAAGCTACATTTACCGACCATGGAATTAACCACTCATGGGAAGGTGGAAATGGTTTAAGTTCACCGTTCGTTTATATGGATGGTGGAGCTAAACAAACAGCAATAGAAGTGTAATTTTTTTTATAAGGCTCACTTATTTTAGATAGGTGAGCCTTTTTTTTTGGAATTCATAAATATGAATAATGAAGAAAATATAGATTTTAAGCCAGCTCCTCTTAAAGATAGAATGACTGTTTATATTGGTGCCCTGGTGGTAATATTAGCATCCTGGTTTTACATAATTGGGATGGGTTGGCATATGAATACTCTGCCATTTATTGATAATCCTGGTGCAATGAATATGGACATGGAAATGGGTAAAAAACCTATGGACATGGAAATGGGTAAAAAACCTATGGATATGGAAATGCAGGTGAACTCTGACATGACCTTGATTAATAAGATTTTAGCATGGATGCCACCATCACAGGGAGCCTGGGCATTAACTGACTTTACTCTGTTATTTTTAATGTGGTCTGTGATGATGATAGCAATGATGACACCATCTATTCTGCCAATGCTTTTATTATTTACAACACTAAATTCTAGAAATAGAGACAATGGTAAAGAAACTAGTTCAACCATGATACTTTTATCTGGTTATTTGTTCAGTTGGGTATTATTCAGTCTAGTTATTACATTTCCTCAATATGCGATGCATAAGAGCGGGCTACTTAATCCTATGATGGAGCCATCACATGCTTACTTTGGAGCTATTATGTTATGTCTAGCAGGTATCTATCAATTTTCTCCATTTAAAGATGCATGTCTTACAGTGTGTCAATCACCTCTAAGCTTTCTAGTGAATAATTGGAAAGATGGTTCACTCGGAACCTTCATAATCGGGTATAAGCATGGTTTCTATTGCATAGGCTGTTGTTGGGCTTTAATGATGACATTGTTTGCACTTGGTGTTATGAATATTATGTGGGTCATGATACTTACATTATTTGTATTATTTGAAAAACTAGCTTACAAAAGGCCGATTCTTTTTAGGAGGATTACAGGTATATTTTTTATTGCTTGGGGGGCTCTGCTTGCAGTATAAATTCCTTTGAATATTCACAAACATATATTCATCTATGGAGAAGTTCAAGGAGTAGGTTATAGGCATTGGCTCAAGTCATTTGCTAATGAATATGGAATCTATGGTTGGGTAAAAAATAATACCAGTGGTGAAGTTGAAGCTATGCTGATTGGACAAGAGGAGATAGTCACCAACTTACTCGAACAATGTTATATGGGCCCACCAAAGTCAAACGTTACAAAAATTATCGTTAATAATACATCAGAGCGGGATGATCTTCATGATCTAAGGACTTTTGAGATTTTTATAGATAATTAACTAAAGTGATATAGTTTTTCTTGCTGCATTCAACCTGTCAGGGGTTCCAATATCATCCCATAAACCCGTATATATCTCAGCATTAATATTTTTCTCTTTATTTAGTATCGCACCTAATTCTTTATCATTATAATCAAGGAAAATTTTTGGGTTATATATTCCAATACCAGTATATGTATATTTATTTCCTTTAATAACTTTATTATTATCCATATTAAAGTCACCTTTTGAATATGATGGCTTAGGAGTGAGGATAATATGTGCCAAACAATCATTAATTAATTCTTCATTAAGCTCTATAAATAAATAATTAGTCCAAATATCTGCATTTACAAGAATAAACGGCTCATCATTAAATTGATGTAATATAGTTCTGACTCCATTAGCAGTTCCAATAGGCATTGCCCCTTCATCACTAATAATTATTTTAATTCCATATTTAGATCCATCTCCAACATGTTCCTTTATGTAATTTCCCAAGTAACCAACATTTATGATTATCTTTTCAACACCTGCTTCAACTAGTCTTATTATTTTATCTTCTATTAAAGTCATATTGCCTATTTTTAACATTGATTTAGGTATATCTCTAGTTAAAGGCATCATTCTGTTGCCTCTTCCAGCTGCTAATATCATTGCTTGTTTAACCATAAATTTTGTCTAAACCTATCTCTATAAATATTCTTTTAATTTCTCTTAGTTCTGAATATTTGGATAATGTGTTATCTATGTACTTATATGTTCTAGGAATATCATCTAAGTAGCTTGATTTATTGTCTCTATAATTTAATCTAGAAAAGATTCCTATTGCTTTTAGATGTCTTTGCAGTCCAGTGATATCAAACCAATATTCAAATTCTTCATAGACAATATTATGATCCTTCTCAATTTTTGCAAAGTAAGAGCTAGCCATTGAATAAATAGTTTCGTCTTCCCAAGTTATATAACAGTCTTTTAATAACGAAACAATATCATATGTTAGAGGCCCTATAACAGCATCCTGATAGTCAAGTACCCCAGGATTATTTTTGGACGTAACCATAAGATTTCTTGAATGAAAATCTCGATGCACGAATGTTTTTGGAATTTTTAAAATTATTGAATAAATATGACTATAACACTGATGGAGTTGTTCTTGTTTTTCTCTTGAAAGGTTAATTTTTAAATGCTTATTTAAGAACCACTCATCAAAAAGTTTCATTTCATTTATTTGTTCTAATTTGTCAAATTCTTTAAGACCAATCTTATCGGCATTATTCTGCATTTTATAAAGACAATCTATTGCATCAGTATATAAACAATATAATGTTTCTTTATTTAAGATATCTAAATATTTATCTTTTCCTAAATCTGACATTAAAATTAGTCCTTGGGATTTATCCACCTTATAAATTTTTGGAATGTTGATGTTAGCCTTAAATAATCTTTGAGTAATATCTAGGAATGACTCTATTGGCTCATGTTCAGGAGGGGCTACCATTATAATTTTTGTTGAATCTGGAGATGAAACTCTATAGTAAGATCTGAAGCTAGCATCTGACGATGCGCTTGTAATTGAACAATTACTGGAAAAAAATGGTTTTACCCAATCAGTCAGTTCTGATATCAAATTCTCTTTCATTTGGTAATATTACATGATTATTTAATTATTTTTTATAAAAAGCTATACTAAATCAAAATATTAAAGAGAATAAGGCATGACTAGGAAGAATATTTTCAGAGAATCAATAGAATTACAACTAAAGGCTAAAGAGATAGGATTAGATTGGTTAGAAGTTAGTGGAGTAATCCATAAGCTTAAAGAAGAAACTGAAGAAGTCATTGAAGCAATAAATACAGAAGATAAAATAGCCATGAAAGAAGAAATCGGCGACCTGCTTTTTACTGTACTTTGTTTATCCCGTCATTTGGATATAAAACCAGAAGAGATTCTAGATCAAGCCAATAAAAAATTCAACTTCAGATATATTCAAGTACTTAATCATCTAAAAAAGCAAGACAAAAAATATGCTGAACCAAAAGAAATGGAGAAGATTTGGCAAATTATTAAAAATCAAAAGCAATAAACCTCTATCTTCAATCTTTTATTAGGACTTTTGCTTTATAGTCACAGTATTTGATCACGCTACATTTAAAGCAATTAGGTCGTCTAGCAACACATGTATAACGCCCAAGTATTATAAGCCAATGATGAGCATGCATCTTAAAGCTATTTGGAATTTTTTCTTCTAATTTTTTTTCTACTTGTAAAACATTTTTTCCAGGTGCAATACCGAGTCTATTAGATACTCTAAAAACATGCGTATCAACACCTATTGTAGGTTGCCCAAAAGCATTATTCAGAACTACATTTGCTGTTTTTCTGCCTACGCCAGGTAGAGATTGCAGAACTTCGCGTGTTTTTGGTATCTTATTATCATATTTTTCAAGAAGTGTTTTACATGTTGCGATTACATTTTTTGCTTTTGCATTATATAATCCAATTGTTTTAATATATTCTTTAAGTTTATTTTCACCTAACTTATAGATACTTTTAGCATCTGGAGCAACTTTAAATAACTTTTTAGTTGCTGCATTAACACTTTTATCCGTTGCTTGAGCTGACAAGATTACGGCAATCAACAATTGGAAATTAGTTTTATATATTAGCTCTGTCACCGGTTCAGGTGTTTCTTTTTCTAAGATCTGAAAGATCTTATTAAGATTCTTTTTATTCATATTCTTTTACTTGACTATATTTCTCCTCTTCTCTTGAAAGAGCATTTTTTATATATAATTTTATTTTAGCTGAAGAATTTAATCGTTCCTTAGCTAAATACTTTTCCTTTTTTAAATTATCTATTCTAATTTTTTTATTTTGATAAAAACTATTTGACTGGTCTGCTTGTTTACTGGGCCAATCCCATGATTTTCTAGAATGATTAGTTATCATCTTCATACAATCTACTGGACATTCAGATATGCATAGTTCACACCCATTACATCTATCATTTATTATGAAATGAAGTTTATGCTTTGCACCAATTATTGCATCGACTGGGCAAACTTTAATACAAATTGTGCATCCTATGCACTCATTAGTTTTAATTTCAGCTATTGAGAAGCTTTTAATCTTATTAATTGCAATTTCTGTTTTCGAATTATTGATAATCTTAAATAATTGATTTTGAGTATGCATGGAACCTGGTTCACATTTATCTAAACTTTCATTCTGATTAATAATAGAATCAGCATAAGATTCACAGTCTTTATATGTACATTTTTTACATTGTAATTGAGGTAAAGCTTTAAGAAGGTTATTTTTTATTTCTCTATTCTTTTTTGACATTATGATACCTTAGATCCTGGAATCACATCTTTTTCAGGCTGAAGAATAATTATTTCTCCATCATTTTGTGTCGCAAGCATCATTCCATCTGATGTACCAAATTTCATTTCTCGAGGCATAAGATTTGCTATTACTACTACTAATCTATTAATTAAATCATCAGGACTATATGATTTTTTTACACCAGCATAAATAATCCTTTTTTGATCACCTATATCAACCTCAAGTTTTAACATTTTTCTAGAATCTTCGACTTCTTCAGCATGTAATATTTTACCGACTCTGAGATCTATTTTCATGAAATCTTCAATAGTAATTTTTTCGTCAGTCATTTTTTTCTCCTTTATTTCTATTCTTCATTGACTCTAAATCATCATCATTAACACGAGCAATAATTGGTCTAAAATTATTTATATCTTTATCAAGTAATAAAGTATCTATATTTTTCCAATTTATTGATTCACATAAAAGAATATTTTCAACTTTAATTGATATATTGGGTAGTACTGGTTTTAGATATCCAATTAAAATTCTAAACAGATTTAAACCGTCAGTGCAGATTTTGTGAACTAAATCCTTGTCAGTTTCATTTTTTATTTTTATCCAGGGTTTTTCATCATCTATATATTTATTAATTTTGTCTGCTAATGATGTTATCAATCTAATATTAGTTGAATAGTTTCTGTCCTCAAAGTTTTTGATAACTGTATTTTTGCAAGATAAGCACTCTTCAATCAAATTTATATTGTTAGATGAGTCAGATAAATGATTATTAAAGTCTTTATTAATAAATTTAGCACAACGGCTTCCTATATTGATTATCTTGCCGACTAGATCAGAATTAACTCTAGACTGAAAATCATCAAAATTTAGATCTATGTCTTCAATTTTTGAAGTTAGTCTACTGGCAAAATAATATCTTAAAAATTCTGGATCAAGATAATCTAGATATGTTCTGGCATTGAAAAATGTACCTCTAGATTTAGACATTTTTTCTCCATCAATTGTTAAAAATCCATGACAGTAAACAGCATTAGGTTTTCTGTAATCAGCACCCTCTAACAATGCCGGCCAGAAAAGTGCATGAAAGTATGCGATATCTTTACCTATGAAATGATATAGCTCTGTCTTGGATTCTTTATTCCAGAATTCATCAAATTCTATATTATTTTTATCACAGTAATTTTTAAATGAGGCAATGTACCCAACAGGCGCATCTAACCACACATAAAAATATTTATCTTTGGTCCCTGGAATATTAAATCCAAAGTAAGGTTTATCTCTAGTTATATCCCAGTCAGTTAATCCTTCCGATAGCCATTCATCTAATTTATTTTTTATTTCTTTTTGAGTAGTACCATTTGAAATCCACTTTTTCAAAAAATCATTATAGTTGCTCAATTTGAAGAAAAAATGTTCTGTTTCTTTTGTTATAGGCTCAGTATTTGTAACTACTGAAATAGGATTTATAATTTCTGTTGATGCATATGTTGCGCCACACTCTTCGCATGAGTCTCCATACTGATCTTTAGCATGACACTTCGGACATTCTCCTTTAATGTATCTATCTGGTAAAAACATTTCAGCTTCTTTATCATAAAACTGCTTAATTTTTTTAGATACAATATCTCCTTTATCTTTAAGTTTCTTATATATATAAGATGAAAATTCTTTGTTTTCGTCAGAATGAGTTGAATGATAATTATCAAATTCGATATAGAAGTCTGAAAAATCTTTTTGGTGTTCATCATAACTTTTTTTAATTAGTTCCTCAGGTTTAATGCCAAGTTCTTGAGCTTTTAACATTATAGGAGTCCCATGTGTATCATCAGCGCAAATGTATATGCACTGATTTTCAGACATTCTTTGACTACGAACCCATATATCAGTTTGGAGGTATTCAACCAGATGGCCTAAATGGATGGAGCCGTTTGCGTATGGTAATGCACTTGTTACTAATATCTTTCTCATTGGCTTTTTAATTTTGTTGTATTAAATTTTTATATAAACGCTATAATATATCAATCTAAGAAATATAAACTATATTTTACAGTATAAATGGAGAAATTAGTCTAATGCAAAAAGAAAACATTGAAGCAATATTAAAGGATTATCAGTGTCCATATATGGGAACAGACCTAGTTACGGGCAATACTGTTAAAGAAATAAAGGTAGATGGTAATAATGTTTCAATAAAAGTTGTGCTTGGTTGGCCTGCAGAAGGTATCATGGCTGCTTTTCATGAGAACCTGAATGCCAAGGTTATGGATGCATACCCTGATGCTCAGCTGACTTTAGATTTAAGTTATGAGATTATTCCTCATACAGTTCAAGGGAGTATTGAAAGAATCAAAGGCATTAAAAATATTATAGCCATTGCTTCAGGCAAGGGCGGTGTTGGTAAATCTACAACTTCTGTTAATTTAGCTTTAGCGTTAAAAGAAGAAGGTGCAACCGCAGCAATACTAGATGCTGATATATATGGCCCTAGCATTCCAAGAATGTTGGGATTAAGTGGACGACCTGATTCAGATGATGGTAAAACTCTTGAGCCGAAAATTGGTCATGGCTTACAAGCTATGTCTATTGGCTTATTGGTTGAAGAAGAAACACCAATGATTTGGCGTGGTCCTATGGTTACTCAAGCACTAGAGCAATTGCTATCTGACACAAACTGGCAAGATGTGGACTTTTTAATTATTGATTTACCGCCGGGTACGGGGGACGTGCAACTAACTTTATGTCAAAAAATTCCATTAAGTGGCGCCGTTATAGTAACTACTCCACAAGATATATCATTAATTGATGCACGAAAAGGGCTTAAAATGTTTGAGAAAGTTGAGGTGCCTGTATTAGGGGTTGTAGAAAATATGAGTACATTCATATGCCCTAAATGTGGAACCACAGAAAGTATTTTCGGAGAAGGCGGTGGCGAACAGCTAGCTACTGAAAATGATGTAAAACTATTGGGTGAATTACCTTTACAAAAATCTATCAGAGAAGAAATGGATAAAGGTACGCCAACCGTTTCTGAGAACCCAGAATCACCAACATCTATGGCTTATAGAGAAATAGCACGCAAAATGGCAGCTACTTTATCTATGCGTAAGAAAGATTATTCGTCAGCGTTTCCAAAGATTGTTATTCAAAACGACTAAGCCCTGGGTTGTATTTGCTTCGCTAATTCTTCTAGGCGTCCTGACTGAAAATACTATACAATAGGTGCATATGACTATTAAATCAGACAAGTGGATCAAAGAAATGGCTACAAATCATAAGATGATTGAACCTTTTCAAGCTGATCAAGTCAAATCGAATGATGGTGGCAAAATAGTTTCTTATGGTACGTCAAGCTATGGATACGATGTTCGTTGTGCTGGTGAATTTAAAGTCTTTACTAATATAAATTCAACCATGGTAGACCCTAAAAACTTTGATGATAAAAGTTTCATAGATATTAAATCCGATGTTTGTACAATTCCACCTAATTCTTTTGCTTTAGCAAGAACTGTGGAATATTTTAGAATCCCTAGGCAAGTTTTGACTCTATGTTTAGGTAAATCAACATATGCTAGATGCGGTATTATTGTAAATGTGACACCTTTAGAGCCAGAGTGGGAAGGGCATGTAACTCTAGAGTTTTCAAATACTACATCTCTGCCTGCAAAAATATATGCTAATGAAGGTGTTGCTCAATTTATTTTCTTAGAATCAGATGAAGTATGCGAAACGTCGTATAAAGATAGAGCTGGAAAATATCAGGGACAGAAAGGCGTTACTCTACCAAAAACATAATTTTGACAGAATATATTATCAATCAAATGCTCCAAAAAAACTTTCATGGCAAAGATGATTGGAATAATTGCCTTAACCAGTTTATAGATAAGAATATCTTTCAGTCATATGATTGGGGTGAATTAAAAAAGCTTGAGGGTTGGGAAGTTCTGCAAATCACTGTAACTGACAATGAAACTTTAAAATGTATTCTCATCGCACAAGTTTTAATAAAAAAAATGATGGGAATTAAATTTGCCTGGTGTCCTGGCGGCCCATTAATTCAATGTGACAATAATAAAAATGGCATTAATGCCCTAGATAAATTTCAAGAGGCTATATGTGAGGAAAATATATTTAATCTCCGTTGTAAGCCATATATGTGTGATTCGCCTAATAACCAAAAACTCTTTTCTAATATTCCTAAATCAAAAAATTTATTCACAAGTTCGAAAAGCAATATCGTTAAAATAGTCCCAGGCGATGACTTTTTAAAACAAGTCAAAAAAAAACATCGCTACTATATAAAACAATCTGAAAAATCTGACCTAATCTGGAAAGTTTGCTGGGGTTCGGATACGAACATAGCATTTAAAACAGTTTATGATCAAATGAAAAAGAATAAAAATTTAAACCTACCCATAATTGATATAAATAATTTCTCTAAAATTATGGATGTTGATAAAAATGGAAATCCTAGGCTTTTTACATATGCAGGTTTTGAGAATGATAGTCCAGTTTCTGTATGCTTGATTAGTATATTCGATAATAAGGCCTTTTATCATTATGCAGCATCAACAGAAAGAGGGAGGGAGATATCAGCTTCATATGGAATGATTTTTAATTTAATTCAGGAATTAAAAAACTTGTCCATAGATGAACTAGATTTTGGGGGAATTTCTTCTGATGGATCATCTTCTGGAGTTGATTATTTTAAGCTTGGTTTTAATGGAGAGGAACTATCAAAACTAGGAGAGTTTGATATAAGTAATTCGAGAGTATATAGTTACTTTTTCAACAAACTACTACAATTTAAAAAATTTTATGAAGGATAATATTATGAACATCAATACAATTAAATGGACTAGCACGTTTTTTATTTTATCGGGAATTTTGATGGCACAATTTGAATTATATCCATACTATATCTTTTCGCATTCTATAGGCGCTACAGGCTGGTTAGTTTCTGGATACTTAATGAATGACAAAGCTGTAATGACAAATTTTGGTTTACAAATACCAATTTTTATCATTGGTTATATCAACTATTTTATGGGTTAAGTCAATAGAGCTCAATATACCTTAAATCTATGTTTGCTTGAAAATCTCTGCCAATAGCAACAACTCCTAATGTCTGAATATCGCTAGAGGAAATACTAGAAGGTTGATAGAAATTAGATTTCTTAAAATCTTTCAATGGCAATTCGATAATCTGCCATTCATTTGTTGCGATAAATGTTGACTGATAATACTGCCAAGGTAAAAGTAAATATTTGGTTCTTATATGTAGCGCATATTCTTCATTATTACCTCTTACTTGAATTCGTAAGCCCTTATATAGTTTCCCTTTAGGGTGATTATTAATCTTAGTTCTAAATTGTAAAAAACCACCATTATTTTTAGTTGAAACATTTCCTTGCATATTATAATGAGCATCATCACCTTCAATGATAGTTTTGAAGCTTCCTTCTGAAACGCCACCCATTACTTTATCAGTAACGAAACACCATCTTTCAGATTTATCTTCACAGAAATCAGCTTGCTCAGCTTTTCCGTTCATATTAGAATCTCTCATATCATCAATGATCATTGTATCTGCCCATATAAATTTCCCATATAAAATGAGAATAGAAAAAAGTAAAACATAAATATATTTACCTAAAAGATATACATTGCCAGCCATTATTTTTTGCCTGATTAATTAGTTTATTATCACCATCAACTACAATAGCAGTTTTTACTCTATTTAATAGAGGTAGGTCATTAAATGAGTCAGAATAGAATGTTGCATTAGATAAGGAATGTCCATTTTTAATTGCCCAGTCCTCAACCTTCATAACTTTGCCATCTCTAAAACAAGGTACCCCATCTACTTCACCTGTAAATTTGTTATTTTTAATTATAAATTCAGTAGCGATTAGATCATCAATCCCAAATAAATCGGCTATAGGTCTTGTGACAAAACTATTAGTAGCTGTTGCTATAATAACTGGACCTTCAGATTTTTTTAGTGCAACTACTTCTTTAGCTTTACATAACATAATTGGTTTAATTTTATTTTCAATAAAATCTTCTCTTAATTCTAACAATCTTGATAACTTATTTTGAATTAATGGTTTTAAACAAAATGCTAAAAATTTATCTATATCTAAATCACCATCATAATAATTATTATAGAATTTTTCACTATCTTTTAAAAAGTCATCTGATACTATATTTTTTTCAACAATATATTGCCCCCAAGCTCTATCGCTATCTCCAGCTAAGAGTGTGTTATCAAGGTCGAATATAGTTAAGTTAGACATATACTAGCATTTAATATCAAATTTATTTTATCATCTATAAGAATCTATGTAAATTTTTGATATCTTTCCCCATAAACAGTAATCGCTATCAACAGACCATTATAATGGAAATTTTTAATTATAGATGTAGTTGCTTAGAGTGAAGTTACAAATATACCCATGACCATATATATATTAAGTTAATTAATGTTTTGTTATACTAAATAATCATGAATAAGAAAAACTATAGGAAAGGGGTAGGGATAATTGTTATGAATGAGCATGGTCAGTTTTTCTTAGGTAAAAGAATTGGCGCTCAGGCATGGCAATTTCCTCAAGGTGGAATTGACGAGGGGGAGTCGCCTGAAAAAGCTTTATACAGGGAACTATATGAAGAAACAGGTATTCAAGAAGAAAAAGTAGAAATTTTATCAGTCAGTCGCAAATGGCTTGTTTATCATATCCCGCATGTTTATCAGCGATTTAACAAAAAATATGATGGCGCAATGCAGAAGTGGTTCCTTTTAAAATTTATAGGTACAAATGAGGATATAAATCTTAATGTGTTTAATCATGCAGAGTTCGATGGCTGGAAATGGGCTGATAAAAATACTGCTATTAAAAATGTTATAAGATTTAAAAAAGCGGTTTACGAAAGTATATTTAGTGAGTTTTCAGATATTTTAAAAAGGTTTAAAAATAACTAGGTATGTGATTACAAATAGTATCAATACAGGTACTTCATTGAATATCCTGAACCATACGTGCCCATGTTTATTTCTATCATTTTTGAAATCATTCATAATTTTACCACACCATATGTGATAGACCGCTAGGATAACAACTAAGAAAATTTTAAGTTTTAGCCATAAAAGGAATTCATGGTATTGAATTAAATATACACCAAATATAACCGTTAAAATTCCTCCAGGAGTCATAATCCCCCAGAATAATTTTCGCTCCATTATTATAAATCTATCTCTGGAAATCTTATCATCTGACATTGCATGATAAACAAAGAGCCTAGGAAGGTAGAATAGCCCAGCAAACCAGGTCACCATAAATACGATATGTAACGTTTTATACCACAACATGTTTATTATTCTACCTTTAAATGTATAATGTGACTAAGTAAATATGATTACCTTTT
>MDSV01112740.1_pt1 | contig 21729 bp, 22 predicted proteins | sample 810851 | NCBI WGS metagenome assembly MDSV01 (sample SAMN05326640, study PRJNA326480) | marine metagenome | isolation source: seawater | place: Atlantic Ocean: North East | collected 2012 | reverse complement strand
TTTGTCTTAGGAAGTATTTATTTATTTTAACTAAAAAATTTTTTTTAAATTTTTTTTCTTTATTAATATTGAATTCTATTAATTTACAATTCATAAAATTCAACCTGCCCTGGTTTAAGAATAGTAAATCAGCATCATTTACTTTAATTTCACTATGATTAGATAAATCTACGATTATAAGTTTTCTCATTTATTTAAATAATTCGAAATTACGTGTTTGATTCTCTGGAAAAACAAAAACAATTTATTAGGTAAAATTTTTTTTATTAGGTGTTTATTTAATATTAAATTATTCTTTCTAGTTATAATTTTTATTTTGTTTAATTCATCTTTGATATTGCTAGTATAATTATCTCTTTTCGTAATTAAGGTATGAATATTAGTATGTGACCATGCAATCTCTGATTTAACTACTTTCCATTTATGGTCGTATGGGTATTCAAATAATCTTATTGCCTCACCAACTGAACTTTTTTCGTATCTATTTATATTAAGAAATAAACCTTTTTCACTTATATTTTTTTGGATGAATTGAAAATATCTTTCAATTATATTCTTATTCATTTCCATAAAAGATCTTACATTAATAAAAATATTAAATTTTATTTTGCTTATTTTTACCCAGGGAGGCATAATAAATATATCATACTCATTAATTTGGCTTGGGTTTATTTCGTTATCAGTTACATCCGAATACATCATTATTTTTTTTTGAGTAAAATTTTTTGTTAAAAAATAACTTGATAAGTAATTTGCTTCTGGAAGATCAATTATAAAAATTTTAGATTTTGGAAAATTGTTTAGTAAAATTCTACTTAAACATCCAAAGCCAGCACCTATTTCACAAATAAATTTAATTTCTTCTTTTTTAACTTCTTCTATTAATAAACTTGTAACGTATATTTGGAATAATGTATTAGGATCTATAATTTTATCATTTAAACTAATATAATTTTTAAGATTTCCAACATTCCTTTTAAAAAGATTTTCTTCTATAAATTTTGTATCTACTATTTTTTTTAGATCTTCAAAGTTTTTTCTTTGATAAGCTATTGATCCTGGCCTAATATCCAATCCATAGCTTAGTGAATTTCTTCTAAAATTTTTCAAATTTTTAAATTTGAATAAATTTTTTTTATTTTCATAGCCAATTAACCAATGCTTACTTTTATACTCAGAATCATAATTCTGGATTGAAAGATCAAATGATTTTATGATTCTTTTAAAATTATCTTTCATTATTTTATAGATATTTTGTTAAATCTTTTAATTTTTTAATAATCTTTATTTTTTTTAAATTTATTTTTTGGTATCCCCAAAAACAATGTAAATAATCAACTCTTGCTGATCTAGCACAATAATAATCATATAAAGTATCACCAATATATATAGTTTCAGTTTTTTTGAATTTCAAAAATTTTGTTATATAGTTAATTCCATCTGGGAAAGGTTTTCCTTTAATACCTTTGCGCGGACAAAGTATTATTTTAAATAATTTTTTATGTTTATCTAAAACAATATTAGTTCGATTCAAATTTTTAGATGTAAAAATTGCTAATGTACAACCTTTTTGTATTAATTCATTAAGATAATTTATTTCTCTTTTTTTTATTTTTATTTGATCTATTTTTTCTTTTGAATAAAAATTATAGTTTCTTCTTATAGTTTCATGTTTATTAATTGGAATTTTTAAATTTTTTAAAATCTTTTCAAAAGGAAGACCAATAAATTTTTTATATTTATTAAAATTTATATTTAGACTATTTATCTTACATGATTTATTCCATGCATATTTCATATTATTGATAGAATCTAATAAGACTCCATCAAGATCAAATATTATTAATTTTTTCACAATTTTTTATAACTTTTAAAAATTTTGTCTTTTTTAAATATATTTACAGCCTTTTTGTAGTCATCAAGTATGTCAATTGAAAAACTATCTCCTTTTAATTCTAATGTTTTAATTTTTAAAGAAATTTCTATTGCTCTTAGCAACTCTATATCCTCTGAAATTTCTAATGGAGTTTTTTTATAATCATTAAATTTTTCAAGGGCTTTAGGTAAAAACGAAATTATTGATAAGTGCTTTTTATATGATTTAACTCTTTTTTTAAATTCTAGTGGTAGTTTAGATCTTGAAAGATAAATAACCTCTTCTTTTAAATTTGTTATAACTTTTACAATATTAGTATTATCTGCATGATCTAAATTTAAATGTGGAAGTATAATATCGTAATTAAAGTTCTTTTTATGAAATTTTATAACTTCATCAATATGTTTTGGGTTTATTAATGGCTCATCCCCTTGAATATCTACAATTAAGTCATATCTTTTTTTTAATTTTTTGTATCCTTCAAAAATTCTTTCCGTACCATTTTTATGTTTCTTAGAAGTTATCATCGCTTTAGCATTAAATTTTTTTGCAACATTAAAAATTTTCTGATCATCACAACAGATAATGACATCATCGATTAACTTGGCTAATTTGGCTCTTCTATAAGTATGAATTATTAATGGCAAGTCCTCTATCTCTAACAATGGTTTGCTTGGCAGTCTTGTCGAACCAAGTCTAGTTGGTATTAGTCCAATTACTTTTAATTTTTTAAATTTCATAGAGGATAAATAATTTAATTAGTTTTTATCATTTACAATTCAATTAAGCATCTTTTTAAATTTAAAAAGTGACGAAATAATGTAAATTTTTTTGTTGTTATTTTTGCATTTAATTTTATTTCACTAATTTGGTTCTGATTTTTTTCTAATAAGTGTGATATTTCAAAAAATTTTTTTAAAAAATCTTCTGAGTCTCCTTTTTTATATAAAAATCCATTTTTGTAGTCTTTTATTAAGTCAATAGGGCCGCTTTCACAGTCGCTTGATAATACAATTTTATTTGAAAACATTGATTCTACCAAAACAAACCCTGGGTCTTCCCATTTTGAAGTTAATACAAATAATTTTGAATTTTTTAATATTGGGTAAATATTTTTGTTAAAACCTATTAAATAAATTTCATTATGTCTTTTTAGTTTATTTATATGCTTTAATAAATTAGGTTTTTCTTCCCCCTCTCCACAAATAACTAATTTGATATTTGGATTCTTCTTTAAAATTTTATCAAAAGCATTAATTAGAAATAAATAATTTTTTTGTTTTGTTAGTCTTCCTATTGATAAAATATATTCTTTTTCATTTTTAAGAACTTCTGGAACAGCTCCGTTTTTTTTCTTTCCTATTTCTTTTAAATCTAAAATTGGTTCATTAATTACTTCAATCATATTTGGGGTAAATATTTTTTTTTCTACCAATATTCTTTTTGTATAATTTGTTGGAGAATAAACTTTAAAAATTTTTTTTCTTAAAAGCTTCCAAAAGCTTCTTCTTAAAATATTTAGTTTTGGAAACCCCGATATTCTCAATACAAACTTTGTATTATAATTAAATAATAATAATAAAATTAGTGGGACTGGAGTTATCAAATGTATAAAAATAAAATCAGGTTTTTCTTTGACTAATAATTTATGTAATTTGATAATCGAAAATAAAAGAATTAAAATATAAGTAAATCTACTTCTTATAAATCCATGTTTAGGAAGTTTATCAAAATTTATTTTTGAATTTAAATTAATTACATTAATACTATTTTCTGAAATTTCATTTTGATAACTTTTCCATTCATTTGCAACATTGATTAAAAAACAATTAATTTTATTTTTTGAGTATTTTTTAATTGCCTTAGCTGTGTTAATAACTGTCCATGTAGTTCCAACCTCTGATATAAAGGGACTCCAAATAAAAACTTTCATTATTTTTTTTTTTATATATTAGTAGTATATATAATAATACATTAAAAAAATTGCATAATAAAAAACTTTTTTTTTTCCTGCCAAATTTTTACATGGATGATGTTAGTGAATATATTTCAAAAATATCTAATAACTTTTTAAAGTTAATATTTAAAATTTAAATGAAAAATAAGACTACAATATATATTTATTATCCATCTTTTGAAAAAGGAGGAATTGCAAAAATACTTGTAAATTTAGTAAATTATTTTTTAAAGAAAAATACTAATGTTTGTCTTTTTTCAAATAATGTCTCGAAAAAAAACTTTTTAAACTCAAAAAATTTTAAAATATACAGTTTAAAAAAAAATGAAAATTTTAATTTGCTTCCAAGGAGACTAGATCTATCTTTGTCTTTAGCGGTAAAAATGTTTTCTACCATCAGAAAAAATAAAAATGATATTAAAATTCTTTCAATGCAAGACCACTTATTTGCAATATTTGTAAGCATTTTAACAGGTAATAAGATTGTAATAAGAAATTCAGAAGAAATTTTTGGAGCAACTAAATATTCCGGCAAAAAAATATATGCTTCAATGATTTTTGTTTTAAAAATAGTTTTTTATCAGTTTGCAGATAAAATAGTTGTATTATCAAAAATTTCTGAAAAATCTTTAAAACATATTATTATTGATAAAAATAAAATTAAATTAATATATAACCCATATATAAAAAAAATTTTTCCATTTAAAAAAAAAATAAAAAATAAAACATTTTCAATTTTATCTGCAGGAAGATTTACACGTCAAAAAAATTTTAAATTATTGTTAAGTGTTGTGAAAAAACTACAAGAAAAAAATTATAAAATTCAATTGAATATTGTTGGCTCAGGACCTTTGGAAAATAACCTTAAATTACAAAGTAGAGAATTAAAAAATGTAAAGTTTTTTAAATGGAAAAAAAATTTAAATCATTTTTTTTCGAAATCAAATTTATTTGTTCTACCATCAGTTTATGAAGGATCTCCAAATATTTTGTTAGATGCAATAAACTCAAATGTTCCTGTAATCAGTAGTGATTGTAGTGGTGCTATTGATATTTTAAAAAATCGTAAAATAATATTTAAAATTAATAATGAAAAAGATTTAATAGAAAAAATTAAATACGTCATTGAAAACTATAATATTTCAATTAGAAGGTCCAAAAGTGTGAAAAAAAATCTTTCAAAATTTCTAGTTTCAAATAGCAAATATTACTTAAATTTAATTAAGAGCGAAGTTAATGAAAAATATTAATAAAATTTCAATAATTACTGTTTGCCTTAATTCTGAAAAAACTTTGCAAAAATGTATTGATAGTGTTTTTTTGCAAAATTATAATAAGAAAAAAATTCAACATATTATCATTGATGGAAAATCGATAGATAACACTTTAAATATAATTAAAAAAAATAAAAAAAAGTTATTTTACTGGGAATCTTCAAAAGATAATGGAATATATGATGCTATGAACAAAGCAATACTAAAGTGCTCAGGTGATATAATTGGTGTTTTAAATTCAGATGATTTTTATTATAAAAATACTTTTAAATTAGTAAATCAATATTTTAAAAATCATAATATAGATTATTTATTTGGTAGTGTTGATCATAAAAGAATTTATCATGGTTTTTATCCAGAAAAGATCTGGTATAAATTTAATATTTATCCTTCTCATTCAGTAAGCTTTTTTATCCGCAAAAAATCTCAAATGAAAATAGGATTATATGATAAGCGTTTTAAATATTCTGCTGATAGGGATCTTTTTTTTAGACTTATAAAATCAAAAATGAAAGGTATGAGTACAAAAAAAAATGAAATATTTGGCAAATTTAATATTTATGGAATTTCGTCTAGACTTAATTTTATTAAATATACAATATTAGAAGAGTCAAAAATAAGATTTAAAAATAAGCAAAATTTATTATTTATTATTTGCCTTGGAATTGTCGCAATAATTTACAAAGTTATAAGATCTTTAATTAAATAAATTAATGAAAATTGCATTTGTATCAGGAGTTTTTTTTCCACAGCCTGGAGGAGCCCAAGTTCAAACTCATAACTTAGCAAATCAACTTGTAGAGGAGGGGAATATGATCCACTGTTATGTTTATACAAATCCAAAAATTAAAAATAATAACTACAAAATATTTAAAGTTAATTATTTTGTTACTTCTTTTGTCTATTTTTTTTATTATTATTTAAATATAAATTTAAACTTTTTATTAAAAATTTATTTGAATAGAATTATTAAAAATAATTTATATGATGTTTGGTATTTTAACTTTATTAATTTTAAAAGTTTATTATTAATTACTTGTTTAAAAGAGTTAAATCAAAAAATTATAGTAACTTTTCAAGGGATTGATATCCAAAAAGAAAAAAAAATAAATTATGGCTACAGATTAAATGAAAAATATGAAAAACTTCTTAAAAGTTCATTAAGTAAAATTGATATTTTTTTGGCTATTTCAAACAATATCATCAAAGATTTAAAAAGTCTAAAAGTTAAAAGTAAAAAAATTATTTTTTTTCCAAATAGTATTAAATTAGAAAAATTTAAAAAAACTAATATAAAAAAAAATAAAAAGATTATATTTATAACTGTTGGTAGATATGCTGAGAAAAAAAAAGGCTACGACTTAGTTTCAAAAGTTGCTAAGGAACTAATTGACAAGAATTTAAATTTTAAATGGAGATTAATTGGAAAAAATATAAATAGCTTAAGAGAAAAGTTATTTATAAAAAAAAATATCAAATACTTTGATTTAATCGAAAATATAGATAACGCTAAAGAAACTTATTTTCCTAATTCAAAATTGATCAATTTATATAAATCTTCTGATATTTATTTGAATTTATCTCGGATTGAGTCATTTGGCATAACTTTTATAGAAGCTTTAGCTTCAAAAGTTCCAATTATTTCATTCGATACAAAAGGAGCAAACGAAATAGTTTTAGAAAATGTAAATGGAATCATAATTAAAAATTTTAAAAATGAAACATATGTTAAAAAAATACTTTACTACTGTAAAAATAAAAAAAAACTTAATTTATTAAAATCAAAAACATTAAATTCAGTAAAAAAATATGATTTAAAAATTTCTAGTAATAAAATAATTGGAATTATTAAATCACTTTATTAAATGAAAATTTTACATATAACATATTTTTCTGAAGGAGGTGGAGCCATATCGATTAAGAGATTAAATGAGTCTTTAATAGAAAAAAAAATTAATAGCCAAATTTTCTTTTATGATAAATATCTTGAACAAAAAAAAATAAGTTTAAATTTTTTATTTCACAAATTTTACTTAAAAATTAAAGTATTAATAAAAAAAGTTTTATTAAAGTTTTTTATTTATAGACCTAATAAAGAAACTGTTTCATTTAATTTATTTAATAATCTTGATATTAATCAAATTCTAAAAGAAAAAAAGATTGATATCGTTCACTTACATTGGATTGGTGGAGAAATGGTATCATTAAAACAAATTGCAAACATTGAAATTCCTATAGTATGGACTTTGCATGACATGTGGCCTTTTTGTGGAACAGAACATTTTTCTTATAATAATAGACATTTAAAAAATTATTCAAAAAAAAGCAGAAATGAAAATGAGCTGGGTATAGACTTTAATCGTATAGTTTGGATGAAAAAAAAAAAATATTTTTCTAAAAAAAAATTTTATTTAGTGGCTCCATCTAAGTGGATGTTAAAAAATGTTATTAAAAGTCAAATATTCAAAAATAGTAAAATTGATACACTCCCTTCAATATTAAGTTTAAAAAAATGGAAAATTGATAATACTAAAAATGCAAATATTAAAAAAAGGGAAAAAAAAGTTTTATTATTTAGTGGAACAAGTTCTGTAAATTTCAGAAAAGGATTTAAATTTTTAGTTGAAGCAATAAATAATTATTTGTCCGAAAAAAATTATTCTCTCATAGTAATAGGAGATAAGCCAAAAAATTTCGAGGATATTAAAATTGAAAAAAAGTACCTTGGTATGATTAAGTCAGAAAAAGAATTAATTAAAATCTATAAAAAATCAGATATCTTTGTATTACCAAGTTTAGCTGAATCTTTTGGGCAAGTTTTTATAGAGGCGGGTTCGATGGGATTACCTTGTGTAGCATTCAAAAATACCGGAGCGTCGGAGATAATACTTCATAAAAAAAATGGTTATCTTGCAAATTATAAGTCAGCCAAAGATTTTGCTGAAGGAATTGTATGGTCAAAAAAAATAATTGAAAATAAAAATAATAGAAAAAATATAAGACAATTAGTATTAAAGAAATTTTCAAGCAAAAATAGGATTAATGATTATATTAAACTTTATAAAAAAGCTTATAAAAGTTTTTATACTAAAAAACTTGATTAAAATAGTCTGATTGACTAATGCTTTAAATAATGTTGTTTGAATATTTAATATTTTCAATTAATAAATAATTATAAAATGATTAAATTTTGGAATAGTTTAAATTACACAAAAAAAATATCTTTTATTTTGTTATTTTTTTCGTTTTTTTTAATTGGTTTTTTTGAAGTAATTACAATTGCCTCTATACCTATTATTATAACTTACGTAATTTCTCCAGAAGCTTTTTTTGCTTACTTTCCAGATTCAAGTATAAAAGTTTATCTTCAAAATACTTTTGGCAACTTACCTATAATAAATAAATTTATATATAGTGCAATTTTTGTATCAATATTTTTTCTATTTAAAAATATAATTGTTTACTCAATTTATGTATTTGAGTCTGGCTTCACCAAAAGGTTAGGTACCGAGCTTCAAAATAAAATTTATTTATTTTATATGAAAAAATCATACTTAGATTTTATTAGTTTTTCGCCAGGTGAAATAATAAGAGATATTCAATTCTCACACAATACAATGACCTATATTAGAGGATGGATGATATGTATAAAAGAAGTTGTAATAATTTTAGGATTAATTATTACTATTTTAATTAATAATCAATTAATTGGATTGGTCCTAATTATTTTTTTTCCTATAGGTGGAATATTACAAATTTATTTTTCTAAAATTGTAAAAAAGTGGGGATATTCTACTGCAAAAGTAAGAAAAACATTGCTGAACACTATTAGAGAAAGTATCGATCTAATTCTTGAAACAAAAATTTACAAAAAAGACATTTTTTTTTTAAAAAAGTTTCTTAGTCAAATAATAATTCTTGAGACGAACACTTATAAATCAAAATTAGTTGCTAATTTATATAAACCATTGTTTGAAACAATCTTTGTTGTATTTGTTTTTTCATCTATCATATTTTTACTTGCTCAAAACTATTCTATAAACCAGACGTTACCAATTATCAGTTTGTTAGTATTTTCGTTAATTAGAATTCTTCCATCAATAAATGGATTTTTAATGAGTTTTAACAATATAAAATTTAACTCTAAAGCTAAAGAGATAGTTATAAAAAAATATGTAGATTTATCTACACAAGAAATAAAAGATAATAAAAAAATAATAAATTTAGATTTTAAAAAAAAGATACAAGTTAAAAATTTAAATTTTAATTTTAAAGATACAAAAAAATCTTGCCTAAAAAATATAAATTTACAAATTAATAAAAATGATAAAATAGCAATACTTGGTAAAGTAGGCTCAGGTAAAACTTCTTTAATTAATGTTTTGACTGGGTTATATAAATTTAACAAAGGATCTATAATTATAGATGATGAAACTTATATTAAACCAGGTTCTAACTTTTTATGGAATAAAGCTGCATATTTTAAGCAGAGTGCCTCTATTATTAATGATACAATTAAAAAAAATATCATATTTAGCAGTAATAAATTTAATAGAAAAAAATTTAACCAGATAGTGAGTTTGGTGGGAGTTAATAAAAATCTAATTAATTCACAAATCGATTTAAATAGAGATACTGGAATTAGTGGATCAAAAATGTCAGGTGGACAAAAGCAAATTATTTCTTTTGCTAGAACATTTTATTCTGATGCTGAAATTATATTTTTGGATGAGCCTACAAATAATTTAGATTTAAAACTTAAGAAAAAAGTAATTAATTATCTAAAATCTATCAAAAAAACATTAATAATTATTACTCATGATCCTAATGTAATTATAGCCTGTAATAAAATAATATTAATGAAAAAAGGTAACTTAAAATTTGTTCAAAATAAAAAAACTTTTTTAAAAAAGTACAAAAATATAATGAACTTATTTTACTAAATTTTACTAAATTTTACTAAATTTTATAATACTTTTTGAACCATTGTATATATTTTTCTAAACCATCAGCCAATTTAGTTCTAGGTGTATATTTTATCAAACTTTTAATTTTTAAATTACTTGCTTGAGTTTTTAAAACATCACCTTTTTGTAAGCCAAGTAACTTTTTTTTTGATTTTTTTTTAAGAATTTTTTCAATTAAACTAACATACTTTTTTAGGTTTATAGATTTATTTCCACCAATATTTAAAATTCTAAATGGAGCAAAACTTTTATCAGGAGAAAAATTTTTATTTTTAATTTTACCTTTTTTAGGAACCTTGTTTAAAATTAATTTTATTGATTTCACTATATCGTCAACATATGTGAAGTCTCTGAAATGATTACCTCGATTGAATAATTCTATTTTTTTATTTTTTAAAATGTTGTGGACGAATTTATAAAGTGACATATCAGGTCTGCCATAAGGTCCATAAACAGTAAAAAATCTCAGTCCAGTAGTTGGTAAGCCATATAAAGCGCTATAAGAATGTGCAATTAATTCGTTTGATCTTTTTGTAGCTGCATATAATTGTATCGGGTGAGAAGCTACAAAATCTTCTTTTAAAGGAAATTGGTTAGTTGATCCATAAACACTGCTAGTACTTGCAAATACAAAATGCTTTACTTTAAATTCTCTTGATAAATCTAAAATATTAAAAAAACCATTAATATTAGAGGATATGTAAGCATCTGGATTTATAACAGAATATCTTACACCTGCTTGAGCAGCTAAATTTATAACATATTTTATTTTATATTTTTTAAAAATTTTTCTAACATTATTTTTTTTTGTTAAGTCACATTTAAAAAATTTAAAGTTTTTATTTTTTTTAAGAATATTAAGTCTACTTTTTTTAAGTTTTATATCATAATAGTTGTTTAAATTATCTATTCCTAAAACAGATTTTTTATTTTTTAAAAGCTCCATACCTAAGTGAAATCCAATAAAACCTGCTGAGCCTGTAATTAAGTACATAGATAAATTAACAATATATTATTTTTTTATTATTAGATATGTTTTTATATTTTTTAAATCTTCCTCTACAATCAAAAATAAAATTTGAATTTTTAAAAATTAAATTATAATTGATTTTGTCATGGTCAGTAACTATTAAACTAGCATCATACTTTCTAATATTTGATGAATTCAAAGAAATACTTTTTAATGGAATTTTGTTTTTTCTCCCGATTTTTAAATATTTAAAATAAGGGTCATGATAGTCAAAATTAACTCCTTTCGACCTAAATTTTTTCATTATTTCAAAAGCGGGACTTTCTCTATCATCTCCAACATTAGCTTTGTAAGACACACCTATTAATAAAATTTTTTTTAATTTTCTTTTTTTTTTTAAAAAAAAGTTATGTATTTTTTTAACAATCCAAATTGGTATAATTGCACTTATCTCACCAGCAGCTTTAATAAATTTTGAATTATATCCATTTCTTCTAGCTAACCATGATAGATAAAATGGGTCTATAGGAATACAGTGGCCTCCCACCCCAGGTCCAGGAACAAATTTTTGAAAACCAAAATTTTTTGTTGCTGCAGCATTTATAACGTCATAAATGTCGATTTTAAGTTTTTCACATATAATTTTGATTTCATTTACTAGAGAAATATTTACTGAACGATAAGTATTTTCTAAAAGTTTAGACATTTCTGCTACCTCAATTGTTTCAGCCATAACTAATTTTTTTATAAATTTTTTATAAATTAATTGTGCACAAAGTTTACAATTTTTTGTCATACCAGATATAATTTTAGGGGTGCTATTGTAACTAAATGAGATATCTCCAGGATTTTCCCTTTCTGGTGAGTAACAAATAAAAATATCTTTGCCTATTTTATATTTTTTCGTGAAAAGCTTTGATAATTCTTTTGTGGCACCAGGATAAACTGTGCTTTCTAAAATTACTACTTTCCCTTTATCCAAAATTTTGGAAATTTGTTTAAATGATTTTATTAAATAAGATAAGTCTGGTTTATTTTTTTTTAGGGGAGTAGGCAAACAAATTATTATTATATCTGAATTTTTCAAAATTTTATAATTGTCTGAAAAGTTAAATTTGTTTTTTTTAAAATATTTTAGTTCACTATCTTTTATATCAGATATATATGAAATACCCTGATGAAGGTTTTTAATTTTGTTACTATCACTATCTACTCCAATCACATTTATTTTTTTACTTATCATTCTTAAGCACAGTGGAAGACCTACGTACCCCAGTCCTACAACACCTATGGTGTGCTTATTTTTTTTTATTTTATTAATTAGATTTTTCATATTTTATTTTTTTTTAAAAATTTTAGTAATAAATCAAAAATATAATCTCTAGCAATTTTAATCGACTCATAAGTAGACCCTGCGATATGTGGTGTTATTATTAAATTATTATTTTTTTTAGCATATTGAATTAGTGGATGTCTAATAAGATTTTTTTTGCTTAACCACTCTCCATCTATTACATCTAATGCTGCTCCAGAAATTAATTTATTTTTAAGGGCACTAAGTAAATCTTTTTCTTTGATAATTTTTCCTCTGCAGGTATTAATTAAAATTGCATTTCTTTTCATAATTTTAAAAACTTTTTTATTTATCAAATTCTCTGTACTAGAATTTAAGTGAACATGAAGAAATATAATATCAGAATTCTTAAAGAGATTATTAAATGATACATTTTTTACTCCTGGATACTTAATTTTTTTAATATCATTAGCTAAAATTTTCATTTGAAAACCTTTGGCAATTTTTGCAGAAATTTTACCAAGTCTACCAAGACCTAAAATTCCTAGAGTTTTGTTTTTTAATTGAAATCCGCTATTTTTATCTCTTGACCATATACCCTTGTTAACATCTCTTACTGATGGCATAATTTTTCTTATCAAAGTAAGAAGTAAAGCAAAACTCATTTCTGAAGTAGCAGTAAAATTGTTTATTAATTTTAAATTTTTACCTATGTGTATTAGTTTAATTTTATTTTTTTTAATTGTTTTAAGACATAAATGATCTGTTCCAGTTGAGGGGCTTAAAATAAGTTTTAAATTTTTACAATTTTCGATAAATTCTCTATCTAATTTTATTCTCCCCCCGGCAATTATAATATTACTTGTTTTTGCAAAATTAATTGCTCTTGGTCTTGAGCTTAAGATTGTTTTTATAAAACAATATTTTTTTAATATCTTAAGTTTTGAGGTTGAATATGATGGATCAACTGTATTTAAAACTTTAATTTTCATTTTTTTTTAAGTTTTTTTGCGCCTTTAAAAGATCTGACATATAATGGATGTTTGTACATTCGTCTAAAATATAGGTTTTTTTTACTTTGTTTTCATCAAAAAGAACTTTTTTTTTAAAAATATAGTGTGCTCCATTTTTTTTTCTCTTTTTATCCATACTATATAAAAGATCAACTTTTCTTTTTTTAAAAATTTTTATTGCATCATCCAAGGAATATTTTCTATCTGGATGATCACATTGAACTCCTGCTATTATTTCAATTTTATATTTTTTTTTTAATTGTTTATAAGCTTGCCTATAGACATCCATTAAAGGCGTTTCACCACATAAAGTTAATGATCTATTTATAAATTTAATATTTTTTTTTTTTTAAATAACTTTTAATTTTTTTTGATTCTGTCGATACCAAAAATAAATCTATATATTTTGATTTTCTTACATAATTAATTGTATGTTCTAATAAAGATATTCCGTTTAATTTAATTAAATTTTTATTTTTTAATCTTTTAGAATGACCTTTTGCAGGGATTATGGCTACAATCATTAAAATTTATTTATTTTTTTAATATTGATTTATTTTTTTCAAAAAAATCAATATACCATTTAATATAGTTGGAATATCCTTTTTCTAAGTCCCATGAAGGAGAATAGCCGATTAGATCTATAGCCTTCTGACATAAAAGTTTTCCTCTTTTAGGGGTTAGTTTATCCCTTTCTTTTTTTTTAATTTGTATATTGCCAAAATAATTATTTAAAATATCAATTAATGTGCTTATCTTTCTACCTTGGCCAAAAGTAATATTAAATATTTGATTTTTAGAATTTTCATTTTCAATAACTTTTTCAATTCCATGTATTAAGTCATTAATATAAGTAAAATCTAATTTCTCATCATCATCACTATTGATTACTATTTCCTTATTATAAAGTGCATTTTCTATAAAGATTTGCCCTACTCTTCTACTTATACATCTTTCGCCATATAAAGCTGATGGTCTTATTATAGTGAAAGGTATACCAAATACTTGGTTGTATGCATTTATTATTCTTTCACAGCAATATTTCAAAGTTCCATATATTCCTATTGGATCACATTGTGTATTTTCGTCTACATAATCTGCTTTAAAATTTCCATAAACCATACTTGAAGAAAAATAAATAAATCTTTTTAAATCTTTTAGTTCTCTTGAACAATCAAGTGAATTTTCAAGGGTTCTCAAACTATTGTCAAATGTTGAATAAGGATCAATATTTGACTTGTTGGCATGAGAAACAGCAGCTAAATGAATAATTACATTTGGATTAAATTTAATTATCTTTTCTTTTAATTCTTCATAACTTCTTGAGTCTGTTCTAATAATCTCAATATTATTTTCTTTAAAAAGATTAAATCTTTCAGTAACTATTAATTTGGATAATTCTGGATGAGGAAAATCTTTGTTTTTTTCACTAATTGATAAATAATTATTTACAGCCAGGCTATCAATTATACCTACATCATATTTTAATGATTTAAATCTTAATGCTAAATTATGCCCTATAAAACCTGCACCACCAATAATTAATATTCTATCCATTTTGATCAGTGTTGTATTACTTTTGCAATAATATTACAAATCATATGTATTTGTTTCTTATTAATTTGATGATGCACTGGTAAAGAAATATTTTCTGCACCATAAATTAAAGAATTTTTAAAATCTTTTTTTTTAATAGAATATTTTTTTTTGTAAAAATCAAAGTAAGGTATTGGGGTCGCATAATGAATGCTCACACCAATACCATTCTTTATTAATTTTTGAATCAAAGTTTTTCTCCTTTTTACAAAAATTTGGAAAACAAAGTATGATGAATTCTTATCAAATAAATTAAACTTAACATTTAGATTTTTTAATTTTTTTTCGTATATCAAAGCGTTTCTTTTTCTTATTCGAAGGTTATTTTTAAATCTACGTAATTGAAAAAGTCCTATAGCCGCTTGAAAATCAGTCATTCTATAATTAAAACCTAATTGCTTCACATTATACATTCCGGGTAATTTTCTTTTTTTTATATCAGTATCGATTCCAAAGGCTTTTAATTTTCTTACTTTACTAATAAATGAACGATCATTAGAAATAATCATTCCTCCTTCACCAGTTGTAATATGTTTTGTTGGATAAAAAGAAAAACATCCTGAAATTCCAAAGTTTCCGACATGTTTTTTATTAAAATATGTTCCTAAACCATGGGCGCAATCTTCGATTAATTTTAAATTGTATTTTTTGCAAATTTTAACAACTTTTATCATATCACAAGAAAGTCCTGCCATATGAACTACTATAATAGCTTTAGTTTTTTTTGTTATTTTCTTTTCAATTAAATCTGTATCAATATTTCCTGAAGGATTTCGTATATCAACGAAAATGGGTTTTGCCCCTGTGTATTCTATTGCATGTGAGGTTGCAGTATGTGACATGGCTGGCAAAATCACCTCATCACCTTTTTTTATATTTAATGCTAAGCATGAAAGATGAAGTCCTGCAGTACAACTACTTACTGTCACCGAATATTTAGCGTTGACAAATCTAGAAAATTCTTCTTCAAATCTTAAAGTATATTTACCGTGCGTAAGCCATCCACTCTTAAGAATCTTTTTCACAACGTTAATATCTTTTTTGAAGATGCTATTGTGAGAAAAATTTACTTTATATTTCATAGTTATTTAATCCTATAATTTAAATCATAAATCTTTTTAATTCGAACAAATTAGTTTTTGTGTTGTTGTAACCACTTACTGCGGTTGGACAAGATATAATTCCCCTTTTTTTAAGAGCATTTATTACAGATTTATTATAATCAATTCTGGATCCCTCTGGATATGAAAAATTATCGATTTTAAACTTAAGTTTATTTTGAAGAATTTTTAAACATGTGTCAATCTCATAGGATAACTTTTTTTTATTTAATGAAGTCATGCTTACATGATTATGACAATGACCACCAATAGAAAATAATGGATTTTTAGAAAGTTTTTTTAATTGATAAAAACTCATTTTTTTATCAAGTTGATTATTTGATGAAAAAACAACTTTTTGATTAGCTTGTTTATAAATTTCATCGACTATTTTTTGGGTATTATAAATTTTGTAATTAGACTTAACTTTTTTTCTTAAAAATTTAAGAAAGTTAATTTTGGAAACTTTAGTATCAAGTTTTATTTTTTTTTTAGATAAAAAATCATTTATTACGAAATTTTTATTTTCTAAAAGTATTTCTATTTGATCTATCCATGTCATTTGATTATTTTTTAATAGATTGGTTGTTACATAAAAAATAGTAGGAATTCTAAATTTGTTTAAAACTGGTGCAGCTAATTTATAATTATTTTCAAATCCATCATCGAAAGATACGCTGAATGAGTAGTTTGGTAACTTTTTTTTTTCTTTTTTAATTTTTATAAACTCTTTTAAACTTAAGCAGTTACCTTTGGATTTTAAAAATTTAATAATAGAAATAAAGCTACTTAACTCAATATGTTTATTTGTATAGTTTCTTATTTTAGTTTTATTTTTTTTAATTACCCCATGAAATAGTATTATGGAATAAGAATTTTTCTTTAAAAGTTTATTTAATTTTGCTTTTTTTATATCCATAAAAATTATCTATACAAACATTTTTTAAAATTGACGGCATAAACGAGTAGTACCTTCCTATTTTTTTTAATTTAATTTCTTTAATTTTTTTCTTTTTATAAATTTTATCTAAAAATTTAACAGCTAATTCAGATACTTTTTTAAAATTTAAATATCTTAAATGATATAATTCTATTTTTTTGTCTATTTTAAGTTTTTTTGAAAGTAATATATTTCCTGTATCTACCAATGATTTTAACCTATGCAATGTTGTCTTTAAAGAATTAAAATCGTTATTATAAATTGCCCATAAGTGAGAGTCTAATCCTCGATATTTTTCAAGATCACCTCCATGAAAGTTGTAAATTCTATTTTTAAACATAGAAACTGTATTGGAACTAATTATTCTTGTGCCACATACTAAAATTATGTCAGGCATTATTTCTTTAAGTTTTTTTAGAACTTTTTTATTATTAATATTATTTGTAAAAAAAAAAACATTATTATCTATCTTTTTAAATTTAGTTAGTGGAAAATTATTTTTTTCAAATTTTTCCCTTTTTTTTTCAAATTCATGAAATGTTTTAAACTTTGGTTTAATTGATTTTTTTTCAATTATAATTTTTTCTATTTTATATTTTGCATTTATATTTCCTAAAAAAAATTTGTGACGAACTTCATATGCTGAAAGAATAACTAGTTTCATCATTTTATTAACAAAACTTCATTCTTTTTAAAACTTTTTTTAACCTTTTTGTTAATAAAATTGTCTATGTTTTCAAGATTAATTGAATTATTTGTTTTGGGTCTAAGCGCAACAATTTTTGAGATATTTAACTTTTCACCTTTTTCTATTTTTTTTAAAGTATAAAATGATCTTCTTAAAATGTTTAAATTTGATTTTTCTTGGCTCATTAATTTTTTTGTTTTTTTTCCTTTTATTTTTTCTATTTTTCTTATCATTTTAACTAAAGTTTTCATTTCTTTTGGATCTGAAGAAATTTTATGATCTCTAAATTTTGAATAATTTTTATTTAATGTAAAATGTTTTTCTATAATTTCTGCTCCTAATGATACGGCTACTATACACGCCTCTAGTCCAAGTGAATGATCGGAATATCCTATTTTAAAATTATATTTTTTTTTCAATTCTAAAATATAGTCCAAATTTAAATCTTCTGGTTTAGCTGGATATGAAGCAACACAATGTAATAACCCCAAGCTTCTTTGGACAGCTTTTTTTGAATATCTTGATTCAAGTTTTTTTATGAATTTTTTAATTTGATTATTTTCAAGTAATCCTGTGGAAATAATACATTTTTTTTTGTTTTTAAAAATTTTATCCAAAAAAATAAAATTATTATTATCGCTTGATGATACTTTAATTAAATCAACATTTTTTATTAAAAAATTTAAACTATCTAAATCAAATGCAGATGCAAAAAATTTTATTTTTAATTTTTTTGAATATGCTTTGAGTTTTAAAAACTGATGATAGCTAAGTTGAAATTTTTTTAAATTATTAATTCTTTTAACATCTGAAGCGTGATAGTAGAGTTCCGGTTTAAAAACTTGAAATTTCACAGCATCAGCCCCCGCTTCTTTTGCTTTTTTTATAAGTTTTTTTGCAACAGAAAACTTGCCTTCGTGATTATTGCCTACTTCTGCTACTATAAAAATTTTATTATTGCCTAATTTCATTTCGTTTAACTAAAAATATTACAAAAGATTGATTAATATTTTACTTTTACCCATTTTCTTTCTTTAATCGATTTTTCTATCGCTAAAGATATGGCTATGGTTTCTAACACATCTATTTTTGTTACCAAAGGTTTTTTTTTAAAAACTATTGCGTCAACAAAAGATTTTAAAATTTCTGATTTAGCAATATTTTTGTAATTTATATTTAATTTGCTAAATTTTCCTGTTTTTCTTGAAGTAAAAATTTTTGCACTTTTGTAGTCTTGAACAAAAGTGGCGTTTTTAGAAAAAATTTTTAAACAATGATGATGTGGAATTTCACAACCGAAATTTGACGTCACGTTCATAATTATGTCATCTTCAAATCTAATAGAGCCTGAGGTAAAATCATAAAACTTAAATTTACTTTTTTTAGTTATAATTTTATTGCCTATCCCATTAACTTCTAAAGCTTTTTTTCTTAAGAAAAACTTTACTAAATCTATTAAATGTAATCCACCCCCATGTGTCACAGAATATGAAGGTATTTTTGATCTCCAGCCACTAAGTATCTTTTCACGTCTTCCATAATTATATTCCCCCTGAATATAATATATATCTTTAAAAACACCTTTGTTTATCAAGCTATTTATTTTTTTAAATTGAGGTGAATTTCTTAAAACGAAATTGCTAGAAAGTTTTATTTCTTTATTTTTATTTAAAGCATTTTTAATTTTATGTAATTGTTGATAAGTTTGGCATATTGGCTTTTCAACAAAAACATTTATCTTACTTTCCAAAAGTTTTATTACTTGTTTAGCGTGATAATTTTCATAAGAAGCTATTGAAACTATGTCTAGTTTTTCTTTCTTTATCATTAAATCAAAAGACTGATATATTTTTAATTTCGGGTAAAGTTTTTTTATTATATTTAATTTTTTCTTATTGAAATCGCATGCAGCCACTAAATTACAATTTTTATATCTTTCATAAAACTTTAAATGCTGATATCCAACTCCTAAGCCTACAACTGCTGCCGATAATTTATTTTTCATTTTAATTTTAAACTGGTGGTTTCATTTAATTTTTCATAATCGTTCAACAAAATTTTCATATCAATAGGTATGTAGTGCATTTTAATTTCGTATTTTTTGTAAGGAAATATATTATCAAATTTATCTTTAAAAAATTCTGGTATTAAAAATTGTTTAAAGATCACATTTTTAACTTTTCCCAAAAATCTGTTGGATGGTTTAATTTTTTTTCTAATACTACTATCAATTTTTTTCAAGTTCAAAAATTTTGATAAGAACAATATAAATTCTATACCATTTTTTGAAATAGATCTATTATGTTGTATAACATTAAACTTGTTTTGGAGTTTCTTAAAAAAAATATCTTCTGGATTAAACATTTCTTTAATAAATTGAAGTTTTTTTAAATTTTCATATTTAATAATAAGAACATTATCAAAATGACTTTTATACAGATTAATGATTTTTCTATAATCAAAATTATATAAATTATATTTATTCAATTTAAATTCTGAATTTATTTCTTTACCTAGGAAAAAAAAATTTTCAGGTGTATTAGTTTCCATTTGACTGATCCGTTGTGTATAAATTGAATTTAATAATTCAAAAGGATTTCTTAATACTAGCAATATAATTGTATCTTTCGAAAAGTTTTTTTTAATTAAATTAAAATATTTTTCAACTTTAACAAACTCCCAATCGTAAGAAAATAAATTTTCATTAGAAAATATAAAGCTATTTGGTAGTTTTTTTTCAAAATCACTTTCATTCTCTAGAATATGAAAACTTTTTTTTTTCTGATCAATATCTTGATTGAAAAATTTAATATTATAATGAGAAGATATTTCTGGAAAAATTTCTTTTTGTAATGTAGTTGAGCCAGTTTTACCTAATCCTATATGGAGTAATTTTAGTTTCACGCTTTAATAATTAAATAATTTCAATATTTTTTTTATCGACAATTTTATAAATCCTACAAAATTTAAAATGGTCCTCATAATCAAAGAATTATAAAAATCTGGATATCCAAAATGTATATGGGCATCAGAACCTTCTACCTTATTTTCAATAATATCATCTTTTAAATAACCTAAATTAAGTATGCCATCTTTAAAAAATGTTTTAACATATAATTCAATCAAAATAGTTGGATTCCAACGAAATTTGTAAATTCCTCCTGAATTATTAACTTCCTGTAAGAAATTTCTCCAATTTAAAGTGTTTATTTTTTTTATATTAAAAATCACAAAGCAACCACTATGATAATTTGAATTAAATAGGTAATCTTGGTTATCATTTTTTATACTTTTATTTAGTTCATCTTCTAAAGGAATGATATTGTTTTTAATTATATAGTTTCTAAAAAAAGACCATAAATTTAAATTAGTTTCAGTAAATTCTTTTTTATTATTATTTTTAATCTCATCCGCTCCGACTATTAAGTTTTTGTCTGCAAGCTTAAATAAATCTATATCTACATCTTTTTTAAAATGAACATCATCATCTATAAATAAAATTTTATTGAATTCTTTTAATTCATCTCCTAAACAACCATTTTTACCAAAACTAGTAATATTAAAAAAAAAGTTGCACATGTATAAATAGCCTAATCTTTTTTTTGAAAAAGATTTTTTTACGTAATCAATATCTTTTCTATTATAAAATAGTTGTTCTTCTACTAAGTGTTCTGGAATAGATGGATTTAATTCAACAAATTTTATAGTTGAATCTATCTCTTTTAAGATTTTAGTTTTAAGATTACTATTTAATATCTTTCCAAATGTATGAATATAAACAGGATATTTAAATTTTTTATTCCAATTATTATATAAAGAGTTTAAAGTTTTTATAATAATATTTGATCTTGCAACTAAGATTACTATTGCCCCATCTTTCATAATAATTTGTTTTTTTTGATTAAGATACAAATTTGCTTAAGATTTTATAAAATTTAATTTTTATTTAAATAATCTACTTAAAATTTTTTTCAGTGCATAAATCAAGCCAATTGAGCTATTAGTACTGGTCAGCTACATGCGTTACCGCACTTTCACACCCAGCCTATCAACG
>MDSV01194052.1_pt1 | contig 21739 bp, 23 predicted proteins | sample 810851 | NCBI WGS metagenome assembly MDSV01 (sample SAMN05326640, study PRJNA326480) | marine metagenome | isolation source: seawater | place: Atlantic Ocean: North East | collected 2012 | reverse complement strand
GTTTTTTACTACGGCAAAATTAATAAGTAAAATTTTGTTATTTTCTAGTTTATATTTTTTAATAATTTTTTTTAATTGACTGGCTGAATTTAAATTAAATTTTACAATTTGAATATTATGTTTTTTTAATAATTTAGGTTTTTTATTATTATAAGTTGCTATAATTTTATAATTACTCTTGCTTAATAAATTTAAAACTCCCTCTCCAATAGATGATGCGGATCCAACTGCAAAAATAATCATAACTTAATAAGTAACACCTCTGTATAAGCAATAAAAGCCCCAAATTTTTCTTTATAGTTAATTAAATTTTTTTCTTTAAACTTAATTAAATCCTTAAGGTGTTTATTGACTATTTTTTTTGGTAAAGGCCAGTCCTCTTTTAAAAGAGTTTCAAATCTAATTTTATTATTTTTTAGATATTTTTTTATTTTCATAACATTAGATAAGGAAATCAAAGGAATAATAATTGAAACATTTTTTTTCTTAAAATTTTTTAAAAAATTTAAAGTTAATTTTGTGCCGTCTAATCCAGAATTGCATGGTATAAACTTATTATACCATAATTTTTTTTTTTTAAAAAATGAAGAAATTCCTGATATATCATTAACTATAATATCAAAGTTAATTGAATCCCAACTGTGCATTAGGTTTGACTTTTTAACTTTACAATTAAGATTATTATAAATTAAATTTTTTTTTGTTAGTTTTACTGCACTTTCAGATAAATCTGAAAAATATATTTTAGAATTTTTAAATATTTTTTTTTTAATTGATATCCCAATGATTCCCGACCCACATCCTAAATCTAAGATTTTTTTTTTACTTTTAAATTTTTTTTTATTTTTATTAATTGCTTTAATTATTAATAACGTTGTTATAGTCGGTTGGAAAACTTTTGGATTGCTATAGTAGTAAATTTTAAAATTTTTTTCAGGTGAAAAAATATTTCTTTTCATTATTTTAGTTTTTTTTTCATTTTTAAAGTATTATTTTTTTTTTTTATTTTTAATACATTGTTTTTAAAGTTATTGGGGTTATAGATAATACAATCTTTTTTAACTGTTTTGGCAATTATAGAATTAGTTCCAACAGAAACATTATTTCCAATATGAATATTTTTGCTGGAATTGGGTATTATTGAACTACCAGCTCCAATTAAAACATTTTCACCAATATGAATATCAGCAAATATTGTATTTTTTCTCAACTTTTTTCCAATAGTGGGGTTTGATATATCATCAACAAGATAATTTTCGGTTGAACATGATATGTAGCATCGTGGACCAACGCCACTATAGTCTGAGATTTTTATTTTTTTTTTATATTTGCTTGCACTTATAAGATTGAAAGCTGCAATATGAACATAATTCCCTATATCTATATTTCCAATAAGAATTGTATGGTCATCAATTCTACAATTTGAACCTATTGATCCACTAAAATTATAAAAATTTACATTCTTACTTACCTTTACATTTTTTCCTATTTTTTTAAATCCAATATTTTTTAATTCTTTTAAAGAAAGAAAGTTCATTTTTTTTTATATTTAAAAATTAGTTTAGCGGGGTTACCAGATACTAAAGAATTGGTGCTAGTTTTATTATATAAAACTGACCCTGTATCAAGTTTTGAATATTTTCCAAGTTTTGCCTTTGAAGTTATAACTGAATTTGTGCCTAGGAAAGTCATTTCTCCAGACTGACCACTGCCATTTATCGTGGCATATGGTGACATTACTGAGGATTTTCCAACTATGCAATGATGACCAATGCTTGAATAAATATTAACAAAACAATTTTTTTTTAATTTTGATTTTGATCCAATTAAAGAAAACGGTGCTAAAATACAACCCTCCTCCACTATAGATGAGTCGTGAATGTATGCCGTCGGATGTACTAGTGTAAATAATTTTAATCTTTTTCTTTTAGCTTCAAGTCTACACTTTTCTCTTTTTTTGGGATCACCCAATGTTATTATTGAATACACTTCTTTGTTATAAAAATTTATATTTTTTAAATTTAAGTAATGCTTTACCTTTTTTCCATATATTTTTTCTATACTTTTTTTATCAATTTTTTTTGGATCTATGATTCCAATTAAATTAATTTTTTTCTTTTTGAATTTAGATATATCTTTAAGGTAATTAATTACATCTAGACATACAGATCCACCACCAAATATTAATATGTTTATCATTGAACTGAGTAACCACCATCTAATATAAGATTATGTCCGGTTATCCATTTTGAATTGTGGCTTAGTAAAAATTTTACAGCATGATTTATGTCGCTAAAATTTCCTATGCCTAAAGGATGACTATCTATAACTTTTTTATTTATATCGGTTGTAACTTGATTTGAATAATTTGAAAAAAGCGAACTTTTTATAACACCTGGACTTATACTATTTACTCTTATTTTAAATCTCGACAGCTCTATCGAGAGAGATTTAGTTAATCCTATTAAGCCAGCTTTAGAAGCTGAATATATTGAATGACCTGAAGATCCGACTACCCCAACAACTGAGGATATTAATACAACAGACGATGGACATTTAAAAATTTTATCATTCAAAAGGTATTTAGAAATTAACATAGGAGATTTTAGATTAATATTTATTACTTTATCTATATCTTTCTCATTAATAATTCTAATTGGTTTAATTAAATGAATACCTGCAGCATGCACAAAATAATTCACTGGCCCAAAATTTTTTGATACTTTTTTAAGTAAGAGATCGTATTTTTTAAAATTATTTAAATCAAAGCTAATATTTTTTAAATTTTTATTTTTAATGGAAGGCTTTCTTCTTGAAATATTTATAATTTTAGCTTTTTCTTTTAAAAAAAAATTAATTAAACTCAATCCTACTCCTGAAGAACCTCCTGTTATTAAAATTACTTTATTTTTAAATTCATTAATCATATTTTTACTTTAATTAGTTTTTCAAATTTAGGTTTACTTAAATTTATGATACCACTAGCCCAAGAATAGCCAACACCAAAACCAGAAACCAGAACTTTTAAATTTTTTTTATTTTTTAAATTTTTAAAAATAGTTATTGGGATTGATGCAGAATTAGTATTACCAAAACTATCTATTGAATAAATAACTTTTTTTTCAGGAATTTTTAGCTTCTTGGTTAATGAGTTAATTAAAAACTTATTTGCTTGGTGAAAAATAAAATAATCAATCGACTGCAATGTATTCTTAGATAAATTAATAATTTTTTCAATTTGCGTAGGAACTTCACGTAATGCAAATTCAAAAATTTTAGTTCCATCCATTTTTAAATACTCTTTTTTATTTGAGTTATTTAACCCTGAACTATTATATATTAGATTTTTATACCCTTCTCCATCTGTACCAAAAGAAAAATGTGAAGGATTTTTTATTTTTTTATCATATCTAATTGCTATTGCTGCTCCAGCATCACCAAATAATCCAGCATTTTTTTTATCTTTAAAATTTATTAATTTACTACTCATATCGCCGGTTAACAAAAGTCCCTTTCCTTTCATATTCTTTGAAATAAGAAAAGAAGTATACAATCCGTATACAAATCCTGAGCAACCAAGTGGAATATCATAAGCAAAAACATTTTTGCTAAGACCTAATTTACTTTGAATAATGCAAGCGGTAGATGGTAAAATGAAATCTCTAGTTTGACTTATAAATATAATAAATTTGATATCTTTTTTTTTCCATTTTAAATTTTTAATAACTTGATTAGCGGCAAGTAAACACAACTTCGAAGTTGATATTTTTCTTTTTAAATCAAGGTAATGTTTTTTTACCCCAGTACTACTAATAAACTTATTTTTATTTTCAATTTTTAAAAATTTTTTATTATCAATATGTTGGTCAGGAACACAAACTGATATTCCAGATAATTCACAAAAATTCGTCTTGAACATATTTTTGGTTAGCTAATATTTTTTTTATACAATTTAATTAATTGACCAAAATTTCGACATTTATATATCTGGTCACCAGAAACCTTTAAATTTTTAAAATTTGCGTCATTAAAAGCAATAAGCTCAAGAAGTTTTAATGAATCAAACTGAATTTCACTTAGTTTTGTTTCTTCGTCTATATTTTTTTTATATTGGAAAAGTTTTTTAACTTTGTTAAAGAATATTTTTTTTTTCATAAATTTTACTAAAAATTTCTGCTCTTTTCCAATCTGACACTGTATCTAGATCATGATATCTGTACTCTGGAATTTCTATGATATCAGAGTTTTTTGAAAAAGCCACTTTTTTATTTAACCAAGCATTTTTACTGCCCCAATAAAATTGTGCAGCATCACAATAAATTTGCTTTAGTTCTTGTGATCTTTTTTTATAATTTTTTGGAAAAAGCATTTTTACACCCATCTTCTTTGAGTAATTGAATGATCTATAAAATGGAAATCTATAAGGCGTAGCAGAAATTACGTAACTGCATTTTTTTGATTTGATTTTTTTTAATCCCTTTTTTAAATCTTTAATTTGTAAAAATGGATTAGGTGCAAAAATAAAGCATGCATAGCTGAATTTATATTTTTCTTTTAATAAATATTCTAAACTATGAGACATTACTGCTCCGCCTGATGCATAATCACTAGATAGAAACTTTGGTCTCCAAAATGGAACTTCAGCCCCACATGATTTTGCAATTAATGCAATTTTTTTATTATCTGTAGAAACTATTATTCTATCAAAAATTTTACTATTTTTTAATTTTTCAATCGTGGCTACTATTACTGGCTTACCATTAAATTTTTTATAATTTTTACCAGGTATTCTTTTGCTTTTTCCTCTAGCCGGGATAATTGCAACGATATTTTTTTTTGACATTTCTATTGAATAAATACTATTATTTATAAATTTTTTTTCTTTTGAAGGGTTTAGTGTTCCTCTCTTCAAATCGAACCCCAAAACTGGGTTTATTTAAAATTTTGTTGATTCTATCTACTTCGTTTCTAAGTAATTTTAATTGTTTACCAGTTATTGAAACAGGAGAATCTATACAATGGTGTGTATTACTAATTTTAATATGTTTTTCAATAATTTTTGCGCCAAGGACAGTGCCATAAATCGGAATTTTTATGTCATTTGTATGATCCGATATACCTATAGTTCTTTTAAACTTTTGAAGTAGAAATGGAATATTGGAAAGATATGAACTTTTTTCACTATTGGGATAAGAAGCTACACAATGTAAAATTGCTAGCTCATTTCTACTATTCCTAAACATTTTATCAATTTTTATTATTTCTTTAAAAGATGCCATTCCAGTTGATGCTATCGTAGGTTTTTTTGTTTTAATAATTTTTTTTATTAATTGATAATTAGATATATCTACTGAAGCTATTTTATAAAAAGGAACATTAATACTTTCCAAAAAATCGACCGATTCTTCGTCGAAAGGTGTCGAAAAAAAAGTTATTTTTTTAGATCTGCAATAATTATTGATTTTTATAAAATCACTAAAAGAAAGTTCACATTTTTTCAATATTTCAGTAACCTTTTTGTTTATATTTCCAACTCTTTTTTCTGTTTTATATGTTTGAAATTTAATAGCATCAGCACCGTTAGATTTTGCAACATCAACTAATTTAAGGGCTGTTTTTATACTACCATTATGGTTAATACCTGCTTCAGCTATAATAAAGGGTTTTGAATAATTTAAGAAAGTATTTTTTACCAAGACGATAGCCCCCCATCAATAATTATATTTTGTCCATTTACATAACTTGAGCTTTCACTTGCTAAAAATAAAATACCTGTAAATAAATTTTCTACATTTCCCATTTTTGATTTGGGAACTCTTTTAGAATAATTTTTAATAAATTTTTTATTTTGTGGTTTTTTTTCATTTATTATTCCTCCTGGAGACAAGCAATTTACGTTAATTTGATACTTTGCAAGCATTACTGAATAATACTTTGTAAGTTGAATTACCGCTGCTTTTGTAGCTCCATAAATTTCTGAACTATAATTATCTTTACTTCCATATATTCTAAAGTCTGGGCTCAAAAATCCATATATCGAACCAATATTTATTATACTACATTTTTTTAAATTATTTTTTTTATGAATATCAGAATATGAATTTATAATATTTAGCACTCCTTTAATATTAGTATCTATAGTTAGATTTAATTCTTTTTCGGTTCTTTGATTATATTTAGAAAAAACAGATACTGCTGCATTGTTTATAATAACATCAATTTTTCTTTCTTTTTTTATTATAGATTGGAATTTGCTTTTTATAATATTTTTTTTTGCAATATCTAATTTAATAAAATTAAAATTAATATTATTAATTGTACTTTTTGATTTATCAAAGCCATAAACTTTTGCTCCCAGTCTTAAAAATAACTTTGCTAATGCTGTCCCTATTTGCCCGCTTGAACCAGTAATCAAGACTGTTTTATTATTAAAGTTGAAAAGTGAATTAATGTTGAGATTTTTCATATAACTTAAAAATTAATTTCATTGTCATGTCTAATTTTTTTTTATTAATCAATTTCTTTTGCAGTTTGTTAACTATCAAATCTTTCTTTTGATAATTGTAAATTCTTAAAAAAGTGTTATTAAATTTTTTTTCATAATTTTTATCGTTTATTTTAATCAAATTTATAACTTTTTTTATAGATTTCTTTGTAACATTTATTTCTTGCTTTTTATATTGTGGAGTACAAATAATTTTTTTATTAAAATAAATACTATCAAATAAACCTATTCCAGCAGCTGTGATTGAAATATTTGCTAAATTCAGTGCTTTTACATAACCTTGAGTATTAAAAAATCTTAAATTATTTTTTTCTAAATTTCTGGTAATTTTTTTTTTAAAGGAGTGATGTAAAAAGATATTTAACCTAAAAGGTATAAGATTTAAAATTTTTAATATTTTTAAAGTAAAATCTTTAGCGTCATAACCTCCAAAAAATATCAAAATATTTTTTTTATTTATTCTTTTATGATTTTTTTTTAAAGATACAGACGGTAAGATTAAGTAATCAAATCCTATAAATGAGTTTTTAAATTTTTGTACATTATGAATAAGCGGATTTAAACTTAAATCAAAATATTTTCTATATTTAGATATGTCATCAATAATAATTTTTTTATAAAAGCTATTTTTAATTTTATTATAAAAGTTGAGATTTGTTTTTCCAAGTCTATCTAGTATGATCAAGTTAGAAGGATTTTTTTTTAAAAAATTTGCCTCTTGGTCTGAATTGATCTTTAAGCTACTTTTTGTAATCTTAACTATTTTAAATTTATGTTTTTTTAAAATTGTTATACTTTTTTTATATTTTTTTTCTGATTGAACTACAAAAGCTATATCTTTAAATTTAAGATTATATTTTTTTTTTAAAATTTGCGCGATTGTAATGCATCTATATAAATGACCTGTGCCAATGCCTGTGATATCTGCTGCATCACACCTAAATAAAACTTTATATTTTAAAGAATTCACTAATTTTATTACAAATATAATTTAAATTTTTTATGCTAATTGAGGGTTGCATTGGAAGACTTATAATATTATCTCCAGCTTCTTTTGCATTTTTACAAATACCTGCGTGCCACCCTAAATTTTTTTTATAATAATGCATATCTGTTACACATCTATAATTTACACCAGTTCCTATATTATTCTTTTTTAAGTAAAGAATAAGATCATCCCTTTTTTTTCTAGTTTTTTTTTTATTAATTCTAATTGTGAATAAATGATGCGCATGTTTAACAGGATATGGGTTAGTTGCTTGGAATAGTAGCGGTAAACTTTTTAGTTTTTTTATATAATATTCATAGTTTCTTTTTCTTAATTTCCATCCCTTTTCAATTTTTTTAAGTTGAACTATTCCCATCGAAGCATTTAAATCTATCATATTATATTTTAAACCTACGTCTGTAACATCATAATGCTGGAACTTGGTTTTTTTTGGATTTACACTTTCAGGTAAATACCTTTTCCATGCATCTTTTGATAGGCCATGAAGTCTAGTCACTTGAATTTTGGATGCTATAGTTTTATTTTTTGTAAGAAGCATGCCACCTTCACCAGTCGTTAAATTTTTATTAGCATAAAAACTAAAACATCCGGTTGATCCAAAATTACCCACATGCTGACCGTAATATTTGCTTTCTATTGCGTGGGCACAATCTTCAATTATTTTTATTTGATATTTTTTCGATAACTTTATTATTGGATATAAATTACAAGGTAATCCAGCAAAGTGCACAAGAATAATTACCTTGGTTTTTTTGGTAATTTTTTTTTCTATCAAATTTTCATCTATGTTTAATGTGCTGGGATTAATATCTACTAAAACAGGTTTTGCTCCAACTAATAAAATTGAGTTTATTGTTGAACAAAAAGTTAGTGGTGTAGTTATAACTTCATCCCCAGATTTAATATTCATGGCCTTTAATGACAAATGAAGGCCAGCCGTGCAAGAATTTAATGCTAAACAATTAGAAGATTTTTTATATTTTTTAAAATCTTCTTCGAACTTCTGTGTGATTGGTCCACTACCAATCCACTTAGATTTTATAACTTTTAAAACTGCCTCAATTTCTCCATTACCTATTGAGGGTTCACCATAAACTATATATTTTTTATTTTTCATTTTAATAATTATTTTTGTCTTAACTTAAAATTTTTTTTTATCTCTAATGCCAATTTTAAGGATTTTAAAGCATTTTGTTCATTATAAAAATCAGGGATTTTTTCTTTTTTTCTATAATAATTTAAAAATAATTTTAATTGATTTAAGTACATAAGATTTCTATTTTTTTTAAAGTTAAAAGTTTTTATACTATTTTTCTTTACGACTTTTAAAAAGTAATTGGTTAAATCTAAAAAAATTTCTCCATTATTACCTATAATTTTAATGTATCTTTCTTCAGTCAACTGAATAAAATCTAAAATAAGTAATGAAATAACTTTATTTTTAAAAAAATAGTTTTTATAGAAGGATAGTGAAAAGTCTTCAACATTTAACTTAAGCATTGAAAGTTTATCAGCATGTGAGTTAATTTTACTCGCATTACCAAATAAATCTATCATCATATCTATTTCATGAACAGCCGTAAGACAAACGCCTCCACCTAGTTCTTTTCTAGCCGCGTAACTTATCTTGTAGTCTTCATAAGAATGATAATCTTTTAAGTTTTTACTACATTTAAAAATAGCATAGTGTATTTTATTTAAAATTTTTCTATTTTTTAAAATATTTTTCAATTTTATATATCCAGGATGAAATCTCATATTATGTCCAACAAAAATTTTATTTTTGTTACGAGTAAGATATTTTAGAAATTTCTTATAATTCTTGAGAGATGAATCAATTGGCTTTTCAATAAAGATATATGCATTTTTTAAATTCTTTAACTTTAAAACAGAATTTATATGAAGGCTCGATGGGTTGGTAACAAAAACAATATCTATATTGTTTTCATTAACAGAACCTAAGTTTGAAATTAACGAAATATTATATTTCTTTTCTATAGTTCCTTTAACTTTATTACCTTTTTTATCTAATAATGGAACGTGCCTTGTTTTTCTATAGGCATAAAAACTAGCATTATTTGATAGGATTTTATTCAAATTTCTAAGATGTCTTTGTCCAATAGACCCTAGTCCTATAAATAAAATATTAGTTTTCCTTTTCATATGTTAGAAAATTTTTTTATTTTTTATTTTTTTTTAAGAAAATAAGCGATAGGAATTTATCTTAATGTTCCTTCTTGTGTCGCGTAATTTAAAGTATCTTGAGTAGTTGCGTTTCTATCAACTTTTTCAGATCTTTCTTTAGTATTTTGGTGTTTTGAGTGGGTGTCATAACCACCAGTTTTTAAAAGTGTATCTTTTTTTAAACTATTACCAAAAGTTTTATTTAATCTTGCCAACCATTTTACAGTTTCCCCTTTAAGATCTTCTTCTTTCATTTTTGTTAGATTTAAACTAAAATCTTGTCTTTCTGTAATTTGAGTTAAATAGTGATCAATATCTTTGATATAACCATTTTCAATTGCATGCTTCCACATGCCTGTTTCAGGTAATGGAAGTAAAAATCCAGTACTTGGATACACTCTCAATTCTTCACATTGGGTCATTGTTTCTTTAATAGTTTCCGCAGTCTCCTGTGGGTAACCAACTACTAAACTAGTATTTGTAATCAAGCCAGCTTCTTTGCAAATATGCACTTGTTCTTTAAAATATTTTGATTTTACTCTTTTATTCATCGCTTTCAAAATTTCATCACTACCAGACTCTAATGAGTATCCAGCTGAAACACAGCCAGATTTAACAAATTTTTTAGCTAAAGCTAATCTATCTTCTCTAGGTATATGCTTTCCTTTGTTGTCTTCATCTTTACCCATAAGGTCTGCTCTTATTGCGCAAGTCCAATGAACTTTTAAATCAGCTTTAATTAACTCATCAACAAATTTATTGGCTGGTCCAAGTTTATGAAATGACAACTCATCCCAAAAATTTATAAAATTTGCATTATATTTTTTTTGGTTTTGTTTTATTTCTGCAATTACATTAGCTGCAGATCTATGGCGATAAGGGTCGTGCCAATAAACATAATGACAAAAAGTACACTTAAAAACACACCCTCTAGCAGTATTAACTGGCATTGGTACAGCATCTTCTTTTTTATAAAACCATGAATGAGATGCACCATATTTTTTTCCACTTTCTAAATAAGTTTTAATATCAAAAAGCTCCCAATCTGGAAAAGGAAAGTCATCAATATTTTTTACAGCTTTTCTTTTTCCATTATTAACTATTAAATTATTTTTTGCTCTATATATAATTCCTGGAATACCTATTCCTTTTATTGTTGCAGGATAACCAGTATTTGCATGTGGAATTTCTACGTGCGGCTCCACTATCTCTCCAAAAGATTTATTTAATTTTATAGCATCAAAAACTTCTTTGGTTGTAAGTTCTCCTTCACCATAAACTACGATATCAACTTTAGTTGTTTGAAATAAAACTTCTGGAATACTGCCTCCTACAGAGTTCCCCACCATAACAATCGCTTCTGGTTGATGCTTTTTAATAGTGTTAACACACCATTTAATCCAACTATAGTGGGTAACAATGCAACCCATGCAAATAACATCAAATTTATTTTTTATAAAATACTTCTCAATATAATCGTTGTCATAACCACCAGCATCTATATCAAGTAGTTCAAAATCATGACCGTTTTCTTTTACGTAAGTCATTACATACCCAAGACCAACGGGTAAGTATAAATGGCCCGCCTTACCTCCTCTTAAACTTGGATTTACAAAAAGTATTTTCATATGATTTCTGTCACAATAACTAATTTTAATAGAAGTTGCTAGTTAATATAATTAAATATTTCTTTGGGTGATCCTTGCTTTGCAATTTTTCCCTTATTAAACATAAAGATTTTGTCGCATTTTTGTACAGTTGCTAAGCGGTGCGTGATTACTATTAAAGTTTTGGTTTTTTTCAAGAAATTTACCGATTCCATTATTTTCTTCTCAGTGGTTTGGTCTAATGAACTTGTCGCCTCATCTAGTATCAAGATTTCAGGATCACGATATAATGCTCTTGCAATTCCTATTCTTTGTTGTTGACCTCCCGAGATTCTAATTCCTTTTTCACCAACAACTGTTTCTGCCCCATCTTTTAGGCTGCTTAAAAATTCTTTTAAATTAGCTTTTTCAATTGCCTTTTTAATTAAATCGTCATTAATATGTTCCTCTTGTAAACCAAATGCAATGTTTTTTCTTATAGTATCATCTGTTAAATATACTGATTGTGGTACATAACCAATTTTTTTATGCCAACTAGATAAATTAATTTTAATATTTAAATCATCAACCATCACTTCACCGTCATTTGGTTCTAATAAACCAATTAATAAATTTATTAATGTACTCTTACCGCTTCCGGTTTCTCCAATAATACCAATAAAATCTCCTTTTTTTATATCTATGGATATTTTGGAAAGAGAAAACTCATTTCTTGAGGGATAAGAAAAACTTACGTTTTTTAATTTAATTTCTTTATTAAAATTTAATGTTTTACCTTCTTTATCTACAAAAATTTTTTTATTTTTTGTTTCATTTTTAAAACTATATTCGTTTAATAAAATTTTAACTGACGGCTCAATATATCTTATAAATTGATAAGAACTTAATATCCTTGAAATGCCAGGCACTAATCGAAAAGAAGCAACAGCAAAAACACCAAGATATTGAATTATATCAAATACTTCTCTTTTAGTTCCAATCATTACAAGAATAATAATTGAAAATGTAAACACCATTAGCATCTCAAATGAAAATCTAGGAAGTCCAGTGATGAATTGTATAAAATGATTTAATCTTGTCATTTTAGACAAATTTTTATTTACTTGATAGATAAGATCTTCTTCCCTATCTAATATTTTAACATCTTTTGCTGCAGCAACACCTTGAAGCAAGTGTTTATTTAGCTCTGCCCCAACTATATTTCTCTCTTTCCCAAAAGATGAGATTTTTTTTATAGTTAAGATATATATCACTAAAGATAAAATGCCTGCTGAAATTAAAATTAAACTAGTTCCTAGAAAATCTATATAAAATAAAATTAAAACTATACCAGTTAAAATTATAATCTCACTTAAAAGGGTCATCTGGTTCTTAATATAGGTCACAAATGAGCTTATAATATCCGTAAGATTCCTGTACAGCTGGCCTGAATTATTTTCAAGGAAAAATATGTAATCACTTTTAAGGTAATGTTTAAACAATCTATTAGTTAATTCTAATTGTAAAGTTCGTAAAAATTTTGTCTGATGCCAAAGATTGAACGCTAATCCAATATTTTTTACAAAGAAAATTATAAAAGTTATTAATAACCCTACATATAATAAATTGGTTCCTTCTAATAATTCCAAATTAAATAAATCTGGAATAAATAATTGATTAACTTCTCCCTTTAGTAAAATGGAAATTAAAGGAATTATAATTGCTATGCTTAAGCTTTCTAAAATCACAGCAATAAACATGAGTGACAATAAAAAAACTGCTTGTTTTCTTTGTCCACTATGTAAAAGTGACCAAGATTTTTTATATAAAGACATATTAGATAATTTTTAGCTTAAAGTTTTATAAATACCTTTTTCAATAGATGTAAATTTTATATTAGGAAGAATTTCTTTAAATAATTTTCTACTATAAACTTTGTTGACTTTAGCAGATGTTCTTTTCATGTATACAATTTCTGGTTTTAATTTCAAAAATTTTGATATCTTTTTTATAAGAGCAATGTATGACAAGCAAATTCCTCCAACATTTAAAACTCCAAAAAATTTGGCTTTCATAAGATGAATAATAATTTTTGTTAAATCCTGTACATAGAGAAATTCTCTTACTTCGGTTCCATCTCCCCAAATTGAAATTTTTTTACCTCGAAGTAAAAGCTTTGAAAAACCATAAGGATTTCCTGCAATAAATTTTTCTTTAGGTCCATAAACAATTGCAGGACGTAAAATAATTAACCTTTTGATATTTTTCAAACCTAGTGACTGCTTGAGAGATTTTTCAAAAAGATGCTTTGATTTACCATAAAATGTATCGGTACAAATTTTAGTTTTTTCGTCAATTAATTTATTATTTTTATGTACTCCATAAACTGCATTGCTGCTTAAATAAATAATTTTTTTTGGTTTTTGTTTTTTTACAACAAAACTGATATTTTTAATCATTTTTAAATTCTTTATTAAAACTTGTGATTTAAATAATTTAATACTCTGATCAGATTTTGGCTTAATTACAGAACATATTACTATTATAGTTTCGCTATTAATTATTTTTTTTAATTTTTTAATTGATGTTTTTTTTGTTAGATCTAACAGCTTGCTAGAAAATCCTTTTATAAGAAAATTTTTATTTTTTTTATATTTTTTTTTTAATGCTAAATAAATATTTTTCCCTATAAATCCTGAGTGACCCAATACAATAACTTTAGTTTTCATTTTTACAAAGCTTATTAAAAATAATTTAATTTTTTATGTTCTAAAATGTTAATGTAGGAATTAAAATTATTTCTGCTTGCTTCTTTTCAAGTATATTTGTCAATTTTCGTGTTGTTATTCCAGAAGATATTGTGCCCACCAAACAAATAGCTTTTTTTAAATTTGTTTTTTTTAAACTAATAATTTTCGTATTAATATCTAAAAAATACTTGTTAATTTTATTAGGATCATCATCTAAAATCCCGTTTACTTTATTTATTAAACCTCCCAAGTGATAATTTATAATTGGTAACATTAATCCCGCTCCAACAATATAAAACTTTTTTTTCATAAAAATATATCTTTCAATCAAATATTTGTAGGTAGTTAAATGAGTTTTAAAATTTCTATAAGATTGTATAAAGTTGCTTGGTGATATTCTTTTTTTTAAATTTATTTTTTTAACTTGTTTAACTTTTGATGACTTTCGGGTAAATAAAACCATCAAAACACCAAAGTGTAGCTCATGGTAGTCATAATCAATAATTTTTCCACCACATTTTTTTAAAAGTTTTGAAAAAGATTTAAGTGAAAAATAGTTTAAATGCTGGTGATGAACTTGATCAAAACTACAGTTATTTATTAAGGACTCCGCTGAAGGAAATTGAAAAAATATTTTTGTATTTTCATCGGCTAATGAAATAGTTTTTTTTAAAAATAATTCGGGATCATCTACATGTTCTAATGTATGACCGCTAATGACAATATTATTTTCATTGCCTATTTTTTTATTATCAATTTCTGTAAAAAAACCTTTTATGGGACGAAAGTTCTTTAAACTTTTGTCTTTTTTATTTATTACCGGATCTATACCAACTAATTTTTTAGCCTTTTTAGAGAATTTTTTAAGTAAGTATAAGTCATTTGTTCCTATTTCTAGAATTTTTTTATATTTTTTTTTTTTATTTAAATTTTTTAAAATAAAATTATAAAAAATATCATTTGAATATCTCGCTGAAAAACTGCTTGTTGATGATGTTAAATAATTTTTATTATATATATTAAATGGATCTATTATTTTAGTTAAACTCATATGCTCACAGTTATTACAAAATACTAGTTCCTGATTTAAAGTTAAATTTTGAGATTTTTTATATTTGTTTGTAAAAATTTCTGTTATTGGTAAATTTTTAAAAGATATTGTATTTTTAGAATTTTTTATAATTTTTTTTTTACAAACACACTGTTTATTAGTTTTTATTTTCATTTTGTTTTATAAATTGATTTACAAAAACATATGCTTTATATATTTTGATAAAATCTTATAATTAAAATATTCCTCATGTCCAACTCTATCAATTGAGTATGCTCCAGCAAGACTAGATATAAGAGCTGAAATTTCTGGTTTAATATTTGCGGCTATTGCAAGCGACGAAATAGCAAATAAAGCATCACCGGCACCAATTGCATCAACTGGTTTTTGTCCAAAAGCAGGACAGGCTAGTTTATTTTTTTGTCCATTAAAATAATAATTTGCTCCATATTTACCTTTGGTAATTATTAAGTTTTTCACTTTTATTTTTTTCTTCAAAGATTTGGCAAGCTTATCTACTTCTGAATTTTTATCTTTTAGTTCATATCTCAGTTCGCTTTCGTTAATAACTAAAGTATTTACTTTTTTATAATGAAAAAGCGTTTGAAAACCTCTATTGAACGAGTTTATTTGTGTATTTAAAAATATTTTATTTTGATGTTTAAAGATCTCTTTTCTTACATTCTTTGTAAATATACCATGACCATAATCTGCAACTATTATTATATGATGTTTTTTTATTTCAGCTTTTAAAAAGCTTATAAATTTCTGTTCTTCTTTTTTCGATATATAGTTGTCATTTAAATCATAAACTCCAAAAATTTTGCTTTTTCTATAATCATCGACATATCTAAGTTTATTTATTGTTGGTGAATTTTTTTTAGTAAAGAAATTAGACTCAATTTTTTTATTCATTTTTTTTTTTATAAAACTATATTCATTTTGATGATCGCCTAAGAAACTACCTATTTTTGTTTTTTTTGAAAAAGATGATATTAAATTTGCTATATAACCAACTCCACCTAAGAATTTATTTTCGTTTGTTTTTTTAAAAATTAATATCGGCTCTTTTCCGGATTTTCCAATAGTTTCAGTAAAAATATATTTATCTATTATAGTTTCTCCAATTACCAGAACATTTAAATTTTGTATTTTTTTTATTTCACTAAAAATTTCTTGAAATGAAAATTTTTTTTTAATTTTCTTTATAAATTTTTTACTAGGTTCGTCTAAATTTTGCATTTGATAAAGATTAATTAAATTGCTGGAACTAAAACTTTCTTCTTTAATAGATATAAACTTTCCATGGTTTTTTTTTGTAGCATAAATTTCTTTTCTTAAATTTAAATCTGTCTTAATTTCTTTATTAGAATAATCGGGCCCTTTGCAATAAAAATTAGGTTTTACTCTGTTTATGACTTTTTCTGCATTAAAAGCATCACTTACATAAACATAATCTATACAGCTTATCTCTAATAAAAATTGAGTTCTTTGTTTTAAATTAAAAACAGGTCTCCCTGGTCCTTTATTGACATACTTGTCCTTTGTTACTGACACCACAAGTATATCTCCAAATTTTTTTGCAGATTTAAAATATTTTATATGCCCAAGGTGTAATAAATCGAAAACACCGTGGCACAAAACAACCTTCTTATTTTTAAAGATTTTATTTCTGTTAAAATCGGTTTTTAAAATAGCTCCCATTAATACATCTTTACAATTGGTCTTATGGTTTTTTTGTCTTTTAAGGCTTTATTTATACTATTTAAACTATACTTTTTATTAATTATATATTTTTTAATTATTTTTTTATTTTTCCTTGCTAACAAAGATATTTTGTTAATATCTCTCGCTGGATTAAAAAAACCACCCCAAGATCCTTCTATTTTTTTACCTGCTATTAATTCGTGAGGATTAATTTTAATTTTTTTATTATTTTTTGGGTGCGAAGCAAAAATTAATTTACCGTTTTTTTTATTTATCAGCTTAAAACCTAGCTCTATGGTTGATGTCGACCCGGCACATTCAATGCAGGCATCCGCCCCCTTTTGTTTAGTAAGATTTAAAACTTTTTCTTTAACTTTTCCTGAATTATAATTAATTGTATAGACTTTTTTGTTTATTTTTTTCACTAAGGATAACTTATGTGTTGAATTATCTATTACTATTATTTTTTTTGTTTTAATTGCTAGCGCAGCTAATAAAGCAGAAAAACCTACGCCTCCTAGTCCTATAATTAAAATAATTTTTTTATTTGTATACTTTTTATTCAAATAAAAAATCATTCCCATTCCTGTTGGAAACGCGCAGCCAAATAAAACTCCCACATCCATTGGTATATGCTTTGGTAATTTTACAATTCTATTTTCAGAGATAATTGAATATTTAGAAAATGTAGTTATTGGACCAGAATTAATTTTTTTATTTTTAAAATCAGTATATATCCCACCTTTAGCATCTAAGCCTTTGCTTTTTATCCATCCTAAAATCACCTTATCTCCTACTTTGATTTTTGAAATTAACTTACCTGTTTTAATAACTACTCCTGTTCCTTCGTGACCTAACAAGTGAGGAAGAAATTTATCTTTTCCTCTTTTTCCATTAATTTCCATACGTTGACTGCCGCAAATACCACTAAAATAAATTTTAACTAAAACCTGGCCAGTTTTTAATTCGGGTATTTTTATTTTTTTTAAAATCAAAGGTTTTTTTATTTTTTCTAAAACCGCAGCTATAGTTTCTTTGGGTGTATGCATATTATTATTTATAGAATTTAATTTTGATCTTTTAATTATTTTAATTGCTCTTGAAGTTTTAGATAATTATTTTTAGAAAGAGCTCCATCTAAATCAATACAACTACCATTAACAAATTTAGAATTACTTGATAGTAAAAAAATTGCAACTTTTATAATATCGTCTTCTGTGCCTACATTTCTCATAGGATGAAGATCAAAAACTGAATTACGGTATTTAGAATTTCTTTTAGAAAAAAATTTTTTATGATGTCTTTTTTGAATTATAAAACCAGGTAATATTGCATTAATTCTTACATTGTATTTTCCAGCATGTGCAGCTAAGTATTTTGTTATACCTTCTAGTCCAGATTTCGCAGCGTGATAAGATGGCGATTCTTTAGATACCATTTTTGTCACGATGCTAGATATATTTAATATTGATGTAAAGGTTTTTTTATTATTATTTTTTATAAATTCTTGTGAAAAAAAGAATGAATTTTTTAATATTACATTCATAGATTGGTCCCAATTTTTTTCGCTTTCTTTAAGAACTTCGTGTCTTTCTCCTGATTTTGCGTTATTTATTAAAAAGTTAATATTTTTATGTTTTTTTAAGACTTTTCTAAAAATACTCATCGAATTTTTAAAATTTGATAAATCGCAATAATAAAAGTAAATATTTTTTTTACTATTAAGGTAATTTTGTATTTTTTTCCCTTTGACTCTATCTTTATCAATAAAAATTACCTCTGAACAAATATTGGCAAAAGATTTTACTAATTCTAAACCTATACCATGGGCACCGCCAGTTATTAAAATTTTTTTATTTTTAAATTCTTCCATATGAATTAAAGTCTATTTTTTTTAAAAAATCTAAAGTTGGTATTTTTCTTAAAATAATTTGATTTTTATTTGCAAAATGTAATTTGTTTTTATTACCTATTTCCTTTTCTATTTCTTTTATATCATGTTTTGGGTGTTTAAAAATATAATATGGAACATTGCTAAAGTTTGCGGCAACACTTGGTCCTGACGCCATACCTAAAAATCCATTACACATCGAAACTAAACATAACTGAATACTAAGTGGGATTTTTAGTTTTTTTGCAAAAAAAATATTTTTATTAAAATTAATGTTTTCGGGAATATTGTCATCTCCTATTAATAAAAATCCTACTTTTTTATTATTTAAAGAATGGTTAAAAAAATCATTCCATACTTTCCCGTCTGCGTTACTCTCTTGCTCTTTATGAGGAAATATATTTTTTAAATGTACAACGATAGTTTTTTTTGGAAGATTTTTTCTTATTTTTTTACTTTTAAATATAGTTTTTTTATTCCATTCTAAAATTGGTTTAATTTTAAAAATATTAACCAGCTTATTTATTCTATCAAAACTTGTATATAAAAAAAATTTACTATTTTTTTGATCATAAATAGGCCAATATATATCTTTCTTTTTAAAATCATAACATATTTTGAATTTATATTTTGATCCCATAAAGACTTGTTTAAAATAACTTTCAAAATTTTTTTTTTTTATAATTTCCTTTATTTACAATTACATTAATTTTAAATACTTGCATTTTTTTTGCCAATATTTCAGATTCTTTTCTTAATATAATAGCTCCACCTAACGTTGGTCTATCTAATTTCATGTTAAATAGTACATTAATACTTTTCGTCATTAAGAAATTTTTTTATTTTTTATTAAAAAGATTTATAACTTTTTGATATAAATTTTTTATGTCGAGGCCTTGTGATCTACATAAATCTTCATGACTTCCATAGCTATGGATAAAATCATTTATTGCAATTTGTTCCACAAAAATATCATTTATTCCTATTATAGATTTAATACACAGATTGTACAAACCATCTTGATGTGAAAGCTCTTCGAATGTTATTAGTTTTTTAGTTTTTGAAACACTTTCTAAAACTAGCTGCTCATCAAATGGTTTAATTGTTGGGAAATATAAAACTTCTACTGAAATATTTTTTTCTTTTTTTAACTTTTTCGCAGTATCTAATGTGGTTTGTAACTGAGGAGCAATTGTTGCTATTGTTACATCTGCCCCTTTTCTAGCAACTATACCTTTGCCTTTTTTTATAGAACTTTCTTTAATATCTAAATTATGAGCAAAATTTGTTATTCTGAAATAATTTATTTTACTATTATTATAATTTTCTTTAAATAATAGATTAAATTCTTTGGCACTCCCTGGAATAAAAATACAGCTTTGCGAAAAGTGTGACATTAGAGATACATCTGTATAGCAATGATGGCTACAGCCTAATTTTGAATAATCAAACGAGCCTCCAACTGTGATGATGTTTACTCCTAGTTTTTGGTAACCAAAATCAAGTTTAATTTGTTCATAAGATCTTTCAACAATAAAAGGCGCTATGGTATGTACAACGGGTATAAAATTTAGTTTGCTTAGTCCTGAAGCCATATTGACAATTGATTGTTCGCAAATACCTATATTGTAGTATTGATTAGGGCAGCTTTTTGCAAAAGGCTTTAGGACACCGTGACTTATATCAGAAACCATAACAATTAAATTAGGATTTTTTTTACCTACCTCTAACATTGTGTCTGCAAATTCTTGTCTAATATTTTTCATTATTTTAGTTCCTCTAAAATTTTATCCATCTCTATGTCGTTAGGAATTCTATGATGCCATTTTCCATGACCTTCTATAAAACTCACACCTTTACCCTTCGTGGTTTTTGCTAAAATTACTTTTGGTTTTGAATTAAAATTAAAGTCTAATTTGCTAAATAACTTGGTCATCTCCTCATTAGAGTGCCCCGAAATCTGTGACGTTTCCCACCCGAAAGCACTCCATTTCTTAAAAAGATCGTCTTTGGGCATTAATTGTGCAGCTGATCCATTCCAATCAACAATCACACAAAGATTGCCTAAATTTAAATTACAAGCTATGTTTGCGCTTTCCCATATAGTTCCTTCATGACATTCTCCATCGCCCACTAGGCATATTACTTTGTTTTTCATTTTTCTAATTTTTAAACCTAGGGCAATACCTATTGCGGTGGGCAATCCATGACCTAAAGAACCGGTGCTAGCTTCGGCTCCTGGAACTTTTGTTGAGTCTGGATGACCTCCTAAGATTGATTCTTTTGAACTATAGCCATCTAAGTCTTTCTGAGTTATAAAATTATTTTTTTCTAAAACAACATATAGAGCTCCAGATCCATGGCCCTTGCTTAAAACAAAGTAATCCCTACCATCCCAGCTTGGATTAGTAGCTTTCACATTTAATGCTTTTTCATATAAAAAATTAATAATATCTACTATCGAAAAACAACTGGGAATATGACCTTCTCCAGATTTTTTAACAATTTTTGCTATCTTAATTCTTAAATCTTTATTGTGTATCATTTGGAAAAAAAGATCGTCCTTGCCCTCCATCAACTAAAATATTTGATCCAACGAAAAAAGATGCGAGATCTGAACATAAAAATTTTACAATTTCACTAATTTCACTTACTTTTCCAAATCTTTTTATTGCCATTCTTTCTGCCAAATATTTTTTAACTTTTTTTGGATTGCTTTTTAATTGTTGATCCCAATATCCATCTTTTGTAAAAATTGCACCAGGCATAACTGAAGTTAAAATCACGTTCTTATCGGCAACATATCTTGCTAAACTTCTAACATAAGCATTTAATGCGGCCTTAGATGCGCAGTAAGATGGCGGTCCTTGATTTTCAATTGCAGATATTGATGATATATGGCATATCCTTCCCCATTTTTTTTTAATCATATGGGGAATAAAAGTTCTATTTATTTCAATAGCTACCTCAACATTTAAAAACATTACTTTTTGCCACTCTCCTATTGGTCCAAGCGGATCATTATAACCAAGATTTCCGCCAAGATTATTAACAAT